>JACDJC010000297.1_pt1 | contig 62293 bp, 55 predicted proteins | sample 7454191 | NCBI WGS metagenome assembly JACDJC01 (sample SAMN14253291, study PRJNA609438) | sludge metagenome | isolation source: sludge after 25d culture with pyrite and EDTA | collected 2018-12-20 | reverse complement strand
AGTGGCCCCTGAACGCAGACTATGGCGTACCAGATGGTGCCGACCAAGAGAAGCTTGGGTGCCGGCGTTGCGAGGAACGTCCCAAACCTCGCTCTGGCTGTATACCACTGGTTCACAAGCACTGTGGCAACGGGGATCATCATGGAGTTCGAGTTTGGAACCAATTGGTCTAACTACTCATGGATTGTAGGTGACATTTTTGGTGCACCTCTTGCTATAGAGGGGATCATGGCCTTCTTTATGGAGTCAACATTCTTTGCCATTATGTTCTTTGGTTGGAACAAGGTGAGCAAGAATATGCACCTGCTGTCTACCTGGCTGGTAGCTATTGGTTCAAACCTTTCAGCACTTTGGATATTGGTGGCCAACGGTTGGATGCAGCACCCTGTAGGGATGCAGTTCAACCCCGATTCAGCGCGTTTTGAAATGGAAAATTTCTTTGATGTGCTTTTTAACCCCAATGCCTCTTCCAAGTTCCTGCATACCGTAGGAAGCGGCTATGTAATGGCTTCACTTTTTGTGGTGGGGATTAGTGCATGGTATCTTCTCAAAGGCAAACATGTCATCAAAGCAAGGAAAAGCATCATTGTAGGTGCGACTTTTGGACTTATTACTTCTATATTTCTCATCTTTACAGGAGATGAATCAGCCCATCAGGTCGCATTGAACCAACCCACTAAACTTGCAGCTATGGAAGGGCATTATGACGGTCTTGAGGGAGCGGGCATTGTAGCCATTGGACAGCTTAATCCGGAGAAAGAGATCGGAGATGATAAAAAAGCGTTTATTTGGGAAGTTGAAGTTCCTTATGCCCTCTCCTTTTTAGGTTTCCACGACATGAATGCTTTTGTCCCCGGTATCAATGATATCGTTTACGGAAATGAAGTACATGGAATACTCAGTGCCAAAAACAAGATCGAACAGGGAAAAATCGCAATAGCTTCACTTAAAGCCTATAAAGAGGCAAAAAAAGCCAAAGATGAAGACGGAGCGGCACAGGCATTAGAGCGTTTCAGATCCCATGAAAAATATTTCGGATATGGATACCTCAAAGATGAAAAAGAAGTAATTCCGCCTATAGCATTGACCTTTTACAGTTTTCACATGATGGTAGGCTTGGGAACATGGTTCCTCATACTCTTTTTCTTCATTCTTTACTTTGGCATGATCGGCAAACTCGATGGCAAAAAATTGCTTCTGCGTTCAGCGGTATTTTCTATTCCCTTGGGGTACCTTGCCGGAGAGCTTGGATGGGTCGTTGCAGAAGTGGGAAGACAACCCTGGGCCATACAGGATATGCTACCTGTAGGCGTGGCCACTTCACAGATCAGTACCGCTGCGGTGCAAACGACTTTCTGGCTCTTTGCCATCGTCTTTACGGGATTGCTGATCGCAGAAATTCGCATCATGACCACACAAATTAAAAATGGAATGGAGGGACACTAACATGTTTGAAACTTTTGAACTTTTAACATTACAGCAATATTGGTGGTTTATCGTGGCTTTGCTTGGCGCACTTTTTGCCTTTATGATGTTTGTACAAGGTGGACAGACACTTTTGAATACACTGGCTAAAAATGAAATAGAAAAAAATGTCATCATCGCTTCACTTGGACGTAAATGGGAACTTACCTTTACCACCCTCGTGATGTTCGGTGGGGCACTTTTTGCTGCTTTTCCTCTACTCTATGCAGTGAGTTTTGGTGGGGCATATTATGTGTGGATGGCAATACTTTTTTGTTTTATTATCCAGGCAGTCTCGTATGAATATCGTAAAAAACCGGATAATTTTTTAGGGCAAAAAACCTATGAAACATTTTTATATATCAATGGTTCCATAGGGATTATCCTTATAGGTATAGCATTGGCAACGTTTTATACAGGTGCGAATTTCATTAAAGATGATATGAATCTCTCATCTTGGACAAACCACACCTATGGGCTCGAAGCAGTGCTAAATCCTTTCAATGTGGCTTTTGGACTGACGATCTTTTTTCTTGCCCGTGCGCAAGCAAGCCTTTACTTCATCAACAACATAGGCGAAAGCAGCATCGTACAAAGAGCCAGAAAACAGCTTAAAATAGATGCTTTTCTTTTTGTGGGGTTCTTCCTTTTAGTTGCAGTGATGCTGCAGTTTTTAAGTGGTGTCGCCTACGATGAGAATGGCTTTAAAATAGTAGAACACAAGTTCTTTTGGAACCTGATAGAAACGCCTTTACTGTTGGTTGGTCTGCTAACAGGAGTCCTTTTGGTACTGTATGCTTTTTACATTACACTTTTCAAAAATTCAAATAAAGGGATCTGGTTTAGCGGTCTTGGAACAGTTTTAACCGTACTTGTGCTTTTAAGCCTCATTGGATTTAACCAGACAACAATCTACCCTTCTCTAAGTGATTTGAGCAGTTCACTGACCATTGAGAACAGTTCAGGCAGCCATTATACACTTTCTGCGATGAGTTATGTATCGCTTATGGTGCCTTTTGTACTGGGATATATCTATCTGGTGTGGAAGTCCATGGACAAAGAGAAAGTCACAAGCGAAGAGATCGAATCTGATCATCATCATTATTAGGAGTATTTTATGGAAGCAGTAGATTATACAAGTGCAATATTATGGTATGCCTCTTGGCCGGTAGTTTTATTTATTTGTTATAAATTTGTAAGAATAAATATTGAACATTTAGAAGAAAATTTGGAAAAAAAGGATTTAAAATGAGAGGAAATGGCAGAGGCTTAGGCCGGGGTTTATGTAACGGACCAAAAAACGGACAAGGAAACGGCATGGGTACCAGACGTGGTCAAGAACTTCAAGGCGACCAAGGTGCCAGTCAAGGGCGTGGCAGGATGATGAGGAATGCCCAAATATGTCAGGGAAATAGTATGGGTTTGGGAAAAGGCGCCAGGAGAATTAGAGCAAACCATAGAACTTTTAACAATGGTATATAAATGAATATTACGATAGCTAGCGGAAAAGGCGGTACAGGAAAAACCACCATTTCTGCAAACCTAACCTCCTATTTGGCAAGCTTGGGGAAAGATGTAGTCTTGGTGGATCTGGATGTTGAAGAACCCAACTCCGCGCTTTTTATCAAAGGTGAATTGGTGCAAGAACACGTTTGCAGCAAAATGGTGCCAAAATGGGAAGAGGAAGACTGCACGATGTGCGGTGAGTGTGCAGAAGTATGCACCTTCAATGCCATTGTAGCTATGCCCGAAGAGATTCTGGTTTTTCCTGAACTTTGCCATAGCTGCTATGCTTGCAGCGAACTTTGCCCAACAAACTCACTTCCTATGACTCCTGTTCGTATAGGCGCATTAAAAGAGTTCAAGACACATAATTTTAGTTTTGTTGAAGGCAGGCTTGATCTGGGGCAGGAGATGGCTGTACCGCTCATAGCACAAACGATCGACTATGCAAATAAAAAGTTTTCAAAGCAAATTAAACTTTTTGATGCACCTCCCGGGACGAGCTGTCCCGTCATAGAAGCTAGCCGCAAGAGTGATTTTGTGATTTTGGTTACAGAATCAACCCCTTTTGGACTCAATGACCTCAAACTTGCCGTTGAAACGATGCGAGTATTGGGACAAACATTTGGTGTAATCATCAATAGATACGGCATTGGTGATAACGGTGTTGAAGTATATTGTAAAGATGAGAATATCCCTATTATCACAACCGTTCAAAACGATAAAGAAGTAGCAAAACTCTACGCCAAAGGAGAAATGATTTACCCGAAAATAGGACATTTTAAAAATTCATTAAATGATATTGTTGAATTCATGGGAGGCATCAAATGAGAGAAGTTGTTGTTATATCAGGAAAAGGTGGCACAGGAAAAACTTCTATAAGTGCTTCTTTTGCCTACCTTGAAGGGTCCAATGCCCTTGTCAGCGATTGTGATGTTGACGCGGCCAACATGCACCTGCTTTTAGATGCAAATTTTAAAGATCAAAATGATTTCATGAGTGGTGAACTCGCAGTGATTGATGAGAATCTTTGTACCAATTGCGGCATATGCTATGATGTATGCAGGTTTAATGCTATAGACGTCATAGATGGACAGCATCGCATCGATGATATCTCGTGTGAAGGATGTTACTACTGCAGCAGAGTGTGTCCAACCGAGGCCATTACGATGCAAATACAAAAAGCGGGAGATATCTTTGTTTCAGATATCAAAAACCATACCCAAATGGTGCATGCAAAACTTGGATTTGCAGCAGAAAATTCCGGAAAACTTGTAGCCAAAGTAAAGCAAGAAGCTAAAATACTGGCACTGAAAAGCGATAAAGAATTCGTCATTACAGATGGTAGCCCTGGAATCGGATGTCCTGTTATCTCTTCTTTAAGCGGTGCTAGTTTAGTCGTTCTTGTTACGGAAGCTACAGTTTCGGGATTGCATGACCTTCAAAGGGTTGTAAAATTGGTAAAAACTTTTAATCTTCAAGCAGTTTGTATCATTAACAAATATGACTTAAATGAAAACGTGGCAGATAGCATTGAAGCGTTTTTAAAAGAAGAAAATATCAAACTCATAGGAAAACTACCTTATGATGAAACGTTTACAAAAGCGTTAGCCGTAGCAAAACCTATCGTTGAGTATGATGAGGATGGTCCACTTTCAACTTTGATTAAAGAGAGTTGGGAAGAGGTAAAAATGATAATAAGGGAGAAGAAATAATGAAGATTGTATTTACAGCAAAAGGTGACACTTGGGAAAGCCAAATGGATCCAAGATTTGGCAGAATGGATATATTGGTTGTTTATGATGAGAGTCATGATACTTTAGAAGCTATATCAAACAGTCAAAGCGAAACTATGGAACATGGCGCGGGGCTGCAAACAGCAAAAAAAGTAATGGAGTTGCATCCTGATGTCATTATTACGGGCAATGGAGCGGGTCAAAAAGCACTAGAAATACTGAAAAGATCAAAGGTTAAAATGTATGTAGGTGCCGGAGATATGACTCTGAAAGAGGCATACGAGGCTTTTAAAGCAGATAAATTACAATTACAATTTTAGGAGCAAGAGATGAGAATAGTATTTCCAACAGATGAAAACATGGGTTATTTAAGTAAAAGAGGTGCACACTTTGGTAAGGCGAAATTTTATACGATCGTTATACTTGAAGAGGGTAAAATCGTAGATGTTGAATGTGTCCGGAACCCTGGACACAGCGGAGGGGCCTGCGGCAATGCCGTTACAAATATCATGGACCTCAATCCTGACGCTTTAGTCGTAGGAGGAATAGGCGGAAGTCCTGCGCAAGGGTTTGCGCAAGCCGGACTGGACCTTTATTTTGACCAGAATTCAGCTACAGTAGAAAAAAGCATAGAAATGTTTGTAGCTGGTAAACTGGAAAAAAGCAGCGGCAACGGTACGTGCTCGGCACATTAATATACATTTAAACAATAAAGAGTAAACATGAAATATATTTATACTATTATCATCATTGCACTTATCTATTTTGTGGGGAATGATATTTATAAACAAAATACTAAAACCGGAGCAAAGAGCACCCGTCTTACCTGCCATAAAAAATGTAAAGTGTTTGAAAGAATTTATGATGATGAACTACTCAAAAAAGCACAGCAAACGGTCCGCGCAGGAGAGTACAAACTCACATCTCGCATTAAAGAAGCCGAATTTATGGAAACACAAATGTTTAAATATGTTCATATTGAAGAAGTTGATCAAATAGTCAAAGACGCCATTGAGAAGAAAAAACAAGCTGATGTAAAAGCAGAAGGAAAAGTAGATATAGATTACTATATTTATGAAAATGATAAAGCAGATCCTGGTAAAAAGTCAAAAGAGAGCAAACTCTATGCAGGGTATTTACGTTTCATTTTGACATACAATGGTAAAAGATTCTATTCTATGCAGGCAGATTTTATGAACCTGGAAGGCAAAGACATTCCACAAAGTGTTGAATGTGCCATAGAAACCTTTTTAACGGCATCCTAATGACCTTTGAACTTAGACAAATTGCCACTATCTGTTCACCTTTTTGTGACTTGGTTAATATGCCCGTACAACCCAAAGGTGCAAAAGATGTTTATGCATCCATAGTATTTAAAGAAGAGTATATTGAGGGTTTAAAAGATCTTGATGGATTTTCCCATGTTTATCTCATATACTATTTTCATAAAGTCAAAGAACCAAAACTCTCCGTCATTCCGTTTAACGATAAGACTCATACTCCAAGAGGTGTTTTCTCAACAAGAACACCTATGCATCCAAACGGCATGGGACTATCGGTGGTGGAGTTGGTTAAAGTAGAAAACAACACTGTCACGATCAAAGGTGTGGATATATTGGATGGTACCCCGCTTTTGGATATCAAACCCTACATTGAAAACTTTGACAAAGTAGAAGGCAACGCCAAATCCGGCTGGATGAAGTCCAGCCAGGAAGAAGTATGCGATAAAAAATCAGATGACAGATTTGTGGGGAAGTAACCATTCATGTTCAAAATAGACGATCCTAAAAACAACGTTAAACATGTTGCCCATGCATTTTTTTTAGCCCTTGCAGTCACCATAGCAGAACCCTCAACTGTTCTGCCTCTGATAGTACATCACTTTAGTGACAGTGTCATCATCGTAGGTATATTTGCTTCTTTACTCCGTGGCGGGGCTATAGTGGTGCAACTTTATGCTGCCTTTCATGCACAGGCCTATAAACAGGTACTGCCCTATTTGCGTAAGGTATTTTTCTTCCGGTTCATCTCCTGGTTTATGATAGGACTAAGTATCTATCTCATTGGTGACAGCAACAAACCTTTAACCCTCTTTTTTATAGGGTTAGGACTCTTTTTCTTCTCTTTTACGGCAGGATTTGGAGCCATATACTTTAAAGAACTTCAAGCTAAACTTTTTTCTAAAGCGTATCGTGGTAAAACCATGGCAAACAGAAATGTTGCAGGTGCTGTGGCTTCTATTATCAGTGGTAGTGTCGCGGGGTATGTACTGCAACATTTTGATGCACCTTTAAATTATGCTGCTCTTTTTATGGTAAGCAGCTTTTTGATGGCCATAGGGTTTGTTACTTTTGCAACGGTTGAAGAACCTGTAAAAGAAAATATTTCCATTAAAGAGAAGAGCTTTAAAACCTTCATTAAAAATGCCTCCATACTGCTCAAGAGTGACAAAAGACTTCAACAACAGATCCTTATTATATTTTTAAGTTTTTCTTATTTTCTTTCCATGCCTTTTGTCATTTTAAAGGCCAATAGTTCATTTACTTTAACAGGATGGATGCTGGGCGGGTTTATCACTATGCAGATGCTAGGAAGTATCTTGGGAAGTACATTTCTATGGAGAAGAATTCAAAATTATGGACAAATGTTATCACTTAGTTTTATTTTTATGATAGTAGCATTTGCCATCGCTTCGTTTGCCGATGACCTCTACATATATGCCATAGTGTTTTTGCTTTTTGGTGTAGCACTTGACGGGTTTAACATCAGCGGTATGAACCTCGTTATAGAGATCGCCCCCGAAGATAAACGTCCCATTTATACAGCACTTCAGGTAAATATCACCTCTTTTGGACTCTTCTTCCCTGTTCTTGGTGGAGTTCTTCTGAAGTACACCTCTAGCTATAGCTTTCTTTATATCTTGACGATTGCACTTTTAATTTGGGGTCTTTTGCTTAGTTTAAAACTAGGAAAAGAATATAATATAGATGCAAGGGACAAAATATGAAAATATATATAGGTAACAGTGATTAAAAAGTACCATAAGGATATTTTAGTCCTACTTAAGGGACTATAGACTATTATCATAGCTTATACATACACAATAAAGGATACCAATATGATACCGTTTTCAGATGAAGAGCTATATAAGGCAGTAAAAAATGATATACCTACGTTAAGTGGCTATGTTGGCTCTCATGGAGGGGGTATCAAGTTGTTGGGTGTAAAAGATGCTATTGTATATATAGAACTTACCGGTGCGTGTCATGGTTGCGCGATGAGTTTGATGACAACAAAAATGGTCGTGGAGCAAGAACTTAGAAGACTAATCCATCCTGAGTTAGTGGTTATCAATGTTGATGGCATGCCGGGAAATGCACTTCCCAAAGATTGCTACAAAGAAGAGGGAGAAGCTATGGAAGAAACAAAAAAAGAGGGATTTATGGATAAAGTTAAAAGTTTTTTTAGATGATGCTGCAGAGCCACTAAAATAACCCTGTATCAGACTATTTATATATTAGTGTGTAACTGTTGCTAGCAGATAATATACTACTGCAAAAAGAATTAAGAAAGTAAATTCTGCTATAATTGAATATAAGGGAAGATGGTTATAAAGAATTAGGGTAATGATGTTTGTATATTTTTTATTTGTTACGACAAAGAGAATGAAGAGGATCGACTGCATTTTACTCTCATCACCCAATCTTGTACTTCAAAGGAGAAAATATGAATATCGGTTTTGTAACATCAAAGGTTTTCGCTACTATTGCTCTTGTGCTTTTATTATATGGTTTTATCATTCCATCAGTAGGTTTCAATGGAACCTTGGAGCGTATAAAAGATAACAAGGTCGAGAATATCCCTTCCTATGTTTATCCGCTTTGGGACTTTTACCAAAAAAACAGATATGTGAGCATCAACACTCCTCAAGAAGCAAGAAGCAACCTAGAAAAAATGATTGAAATTTCTGAAGAGATAGGAGTGCCGTCACTGCCGGTATGGAACTTTTCTTTGGAAGCGCCCAATTATCCCAAAACAGCCTTTCCCTATGGACTCCCGGTATATATTCATTTTGACGGATTGAGTGGGGAAGTTCATGAAATGAACACCATCAATCACTATGTAGGAATGGCTCCCATGGAGAGAGGCGGAATATACGAAAGTACTCTTGCCCCTTATGCACTTATTGCCTTGGCGATGCTGTTTATGCTTTTTATCATTTATGACAATAAGTGGGTCAACCGTCTTATGGTAATTCCTGTACTTTTACCCTTTATTTTTGTGGGAATTTATGCCTACTGGCTCTATTGGTTTGGGCATAACCTTCATCAAGGAGCCATCACACTTAAACCATTTACGCCTGTTATTTTAGGTGATGGCAAAGTAGCACAATTTACCACGCATGCCTATCCTGTTGTTGGATTTTGGGTATTGCTGGCTATAAGTATATTATCTTTGCTAGCATGGTGGCTCAAGTCAAAATCGTTAAAAGATCAACCGCAAAAAAAGACGACACTCCTGCAGCACTTTATTTTTATTGCTACTTTGTTGGTTGGCATAGGGACAAGTGCACATGTTTTAAAAACGGATATAGAAGTAGATACACTGGGGAAAATTTCTAGTCTTGTTAATACTTCAAAAGTCGAAATACCAACCACCGTAGATACCCAAAAATCCACCCAAGAAGAAAAAGAGACGATTAGAAAAGAGAGAGAAGAGCAGAAAAAAGAACAAGAGCAGAAAATAAAAGCGCTGGAAAAAAGGGCCGGGTCTGCTGGAAAATTTAAAGTAAGCAGAATGTACAAAAGCAATTGTGCTCCATGCCATGGAGTCAACGGTGAGGGAAATATGGGATCAAAACTTATTGGATTTAACAAAGATGAATTACTACAAAAAATGCTCGATTTCAAAACGAGTGAGGAAGAGATGCATATAGCAGTCATTGAATATCTGACAGATGAAGATATGGAAAAACTTGCTGAAGAGATTTCACATTTTGAAGAGCAATAAAAAGACAGTATCTCGTTTTACTAGGAATATTTACACAAAAAGGAAAAGGAAGATGGAAAAATATTTACAGATTATTTACAGCACAGCATTGGGGCTGTTTATTATGACGCAAACTGTGTCAGCCCAATCAGAGTTTCAAAAAATCATGGAAAAACGCGGACTTACTGAAAAAGACGCACTTGCTGCCCTAAAAGTCTATAATCCCAGCGGCAAACTTGACGAATATTACGCTTTTGTCAGTGGAGGACAATCAGGACAAGTATTGGTTTATGGTATCCCATCCATGAGAATTTTAAAATATATCGGAGTGTTTACTCCAGAACCGTGGCAAGGGTATGGTTTTGATACCGATTCAAAAGAAGTTTTACGACAGGGGAATGTCAGAGGAAGAGAGATCAATTGGGGAGATACACACCACCCTGCACTCTCCGAAACAGATGGAAAATATGATGGCAAATATCTCTTTATCAACGATAAGGCAAATGCCAGAATTGCAGTAATCAATCTGGATTACTTTGAGACCTCACAAATTGTCGTAAATCCTATCTTCAAATCAAGTCACGGAGGTGCTTTCGTCACCCCAAATACAGAGTACATACTTGAATCGTGCCAATATGCGGCCCCTTTTACAAATGACTATTACCCTATGGAAGCCTATCAGGATGTGTATCGAGGCGGAGTAACATTTTGGAAGTTTGACAAGGAACAAGGAAAAATTTCACAACAGGAATCTTTTACTCTTGAGTTTCCTCCTTATATGCAAGATTTAACAGATGCAGGTAAGAGCATTTCGGACGGCTGGGGATTTACAAACTCCTTCAATTCAGAACTTTATACAGGAGGGATAGAAAAAGGTCTTCCTCCATTTGAGGCCGGATGTAGCCGCAGTGATACAGACTTTTTACATGTGTATAACTGGAAAAAATTAGCCGAGCTCGTCAAAGATGATAAAAATGTTAAAATAATCAACGGCCATAGAATAGTGCCTATTGAAGTAGCTGTTAAAAATGATGCACTTTTTTTAATCCCAGAAAATAAATCTCCCCACGGACTTGATGTGAATCCGGATGGTCAATATATTATCGTTTCAGGCAAACTGGATACCCATGCGTCTGTTTTTGATTTTAAGAAAATTTTAAAGCAGATAGAAAATAAAGAATATATCGGAAAAGATACTTATGGTATACCTATTTTAGATATGAAAAAATCATTGCATGGGCAATTGGAGCTTGGACTTGGTCACTTGCATAATACCTTTGGAAAGGAAGATGGCACAATCTATAGCTCTTTGTATGTAGATTCTCAAGTTGTAAAATGGAATTATAAGCAGTTAAAACTCATAGATAGAGTCAATATTCACTACAATATTGGTCATATTGAGGCAATGGAGGGAAAATCCGCTGATCCACAGGGGGAGTATCTTATCGCTTTAAATAAACTTTCCATTGATAGATTTTTACCCGTTGGACCTCTGCATCCACAAAATAATCAGCTCATAGAAATTGGTGGAAAGAAAATGGAACTTCTGGTAGATATGCCTGTTCCACTTGGAGAACCACATCAGGCTGCTTCAATTCGTGCAAGTAAGATTCATCCCAAAGTCAGATACAACATGGGGACCAATTCCAAAACAGGAAAACCTCATGTAGGGAAAACCCTTGCGGGTGAAGAGCGGATTGAGCGAAAAGGGGATCATGTCTATGTCTACTCGACAATGGTGCGGTCCCATATCAATCCTGAACATATTACGGTCAACAAAGGGGACAAAGTCACGATGTACATTACCAATGTAGAGCGGGCTCAGGATGAAACACACGGATTTACCATCGATCATCACAATATTCATGCCTCTGTAGAACCAGGAAGAACTGTTCAAATAGATTTTATAGCAGACATTGAAGGGGTATTTCCTTACTACTGTACAGAATTTTGTTCAGCGTTACACATTGAAATGTTTGGATATCTGCTGGTTAAAGATCCAAATAAAGATAACGAATGGATTCAAAAAACAAAAATAGAAGGGCTTTCCAAAGAAGAGCAGCAAAAAGAATACCAGAAGATTATGGCTACCAATGAGGCGACCGATCGCGTTATTGAAGCACTGTTTGATTTTTTTGAAGATAAAGGGTACACCAAGTATCCCACAGTGAAAAATCTGGTAGATGATGCAAAAGACCAATATTCCAAAATTGATTCTGAAAGAAATAAAGCGACAAAAGCACATGATGATGGTAATCTGGAAAATGCAATTCTTTTTGAAAATATGGTATGGCAATATATGATTAAAACTGCCGATTCGGCTATCAGGGCCAAAGATCTTCTTGTATCAAATCTTGCAACGACCAAATCAAAAGAAGCCAAAAGAGGAGAAGAGGCTTTTCGCGAAGGAGGATGTTCGGGGTGTCATGTTGTCGGGAGGGTCAGTTCCGGTCCAGATTTGACCGGTGTTCTAAAGCGTCACAGAAACGCGGAACAGTGGGTTGCGCAATATATTAAAAATCCTGAAAGTAAATTTCATGAACCGTACATGAAAAAGCTCATTGAGTATTTCAATCTAAGAATGCCTAATCAAAATATGGAAGATGAAGAGATCAAAGATATTATAGAGTATTTTAAATGGATAGATGAAAATGCGGATCTCTTTTAATAATTGATTTCATTTTCTATTTGGTTTTAATCCTAGACTGATTAAATGATAACAATTATTATTTTAATTGTTTTCTAAGGGAAAAAAGCATATTCTTGTATTTATAAAACAGCAAGGGATCCAAATGTTTAAAAAAATAATCTTAATTTTCACTCTCCTATTTATACTCCATCTAAGTGCAGATGAAATAAAAAAAGTAGAAACACTTATCCTCAGTGGTCCGATGGCTTCAGTCTCTCACCCTCTCATACACATAATAGAAACGGGAGCGTTGAATGATGTGGCCAAAAAAGTTGAGTTTAAACTCTGGAAGAGTCCTGATGAGTTGAGGGCCTATACACTAAGAGGCGGGGCTGATTTTATGGCTGTTCCTACCAATGTTGCTGCAAACTTATATAATAAGGGAGTGGACTTAAAACTTCTCAATGTCTCTGTTTGGGGTATACTTGACATGCTTACACGGGACAAAACAAAAAAAACACTCAAGGATTTTGTAGGGTGTGAAATAGCGATGCCCTTTCGTGCCGATATGCCAGATATCGTTTTTGAAGAGATAGTCAAAAAACAAGGTTTGGATCCCAAAAAAGATTTTAAACTTAGATATTTGAGCAGTCCTATTGATGCCATGCAGATGCTTATTATGAGAAGAGTTGACCATGCGCTTTTGGCTGAACCTGCAACGTCCATAGCATTACGTAAAACAGGATCGTTTCCTCTGAAAATCATTGCTCCGGATCTCTACCGTGGACCAGATTTACAAAAAGAATGGGGAGAAGCATTTAACGTAGAGGGTAAAATTCCTGAAGCTGGTATGGCAGTTATCGGCGATATGATTAAAAATGAGCACATCGTTAAAAGATTTAATGAAGAGTATGCAAAATCTTTGACCTGGTACAAAGCCAACCCCAAAGAGGCTGGAGAGATGATAGAAAAAAGCATTCCTATGCTTGATGCCCAGGGTGTAGCTGATAGTATTGCCCATGTGCAACTGGATATTGTTACTGCCAAAGATGCGAAAAAAGATTTAGAGTTTTTCTATGATGTTTTAAAATCCAACAATGCAAAAAGTATTGGCGGGAAACTTCCGGATGATGGGTTTTATTACTAATGAAATTTATACTAAAAATTCTAAAAGACTTCCCCGCTTACCTTTGGAGTGGATGGGGAGCTGTGGCTTCTATCTTTCTTTTTATAGCCTGTTGGGATGTGGGTAATCAGATTTATGGCAATCTGGTTCTCCCCTCCCCCCTTGAGACTTTCAAAACCTTGTCTCTCATGCTTCAAGATGATGCCGTTTGGACGGAGATAAACATTACTCTCTATCGCGCTTCTATTGGTTTTGCACTCTCTTTGATTCTTGGAACACTTCTTGGACTATTGGCCGGCTTCTTTGCTACTGCGTCTATGATGAGTCGTCCGATTGTAACTATTTTAGTGGGTATGCCCCCTATTGCCTGGATCGTTTTGGCGATGATATGGTTTGGTATGGGTGACCAGACGGTGATATTTACCGTGGTTGTTGCTTCGTTTCCTATCATATTTGTGGGAGCATTACAAGGCACGCGTACACTTGATGGTGACTTAAAAGAGATGGCTGAGAGTTTTAACTTACCTTGGCACATGAAGTTTATGGATATTTATTTCCCGCACATCTTCTCTTATGTTTTTCCTGCGTGGGTAGGTGGACTGGGGATGGCTTGGAAGATCGTAGTGATGGCTGAACTCTTAGCCACGAGTGACGGCATAGGTGCATCACTCGCCGTTGCCAGAAGTCAGTTAGATACGCCAACCGCATTGGCCTTGGTGGTTATCATGATTGGATCTTTGATGTTTATCGAATATATTATTTTGGAACCTGTTAAAAGGGAGGTTGAACTATGGAGAAGCTAGAAGTCACAGAGTTAAACCACCATTTTGGATTTACAGAGATATTAAGAGACATCAACTTTACACTCAATAAAGGTCAGGTTCTTTCCGTTGTCGGACCTAGTGGTGGCGGGAAAACCACCCTTCTTCATCTTTGCGCAGGACTGCTGGATGTGGAAGAAGGAAATATAAAAAACACCTTTACAAGCAGTTCCTTTGCCTTTCAAGATGACCGGTTACTACCTTGGAAAAATGTGATAGATAACATTGCACTTGGACTCTTAGCCAAAGGAGTAAACAAAAAATCTGCCATAAAACAATCCAAAGAGATCGCACTTGTCTTTGGACTTGAAGTTGATGATTTTCATAAATTCCCTAAAGATTTAAGTGGGGGAATGAAACAGAGGGTTAGTTTTGCCAGAGCATTAGTGGTTAAACCCTCTTTGCTTTTTCTTGATGAACCATTTTCAGCACTGGACATTGGACTTAAAAAAGAGTTACAGAGTGTTCTCATAGAGATGATCAGCAAAAAAGAGATAAGCATACTTTTTATCACCCATGACCTCATGGAAGCTATTCGTTTAAGTGATGAAATTTTACTGCTCAAAGCCGATCCGGGGCATATCGTCAAAAAATTCGACTTTACCTTGCCGCAAGAACAAAGAGATGACGCGTTTATCTATGCCCAAACTGCCAAAATATTGCAAGATGAAGAGATTATAAGTACATTTGAACTGGAGCTGAAATAATGGAAGAAATCAAAGAAGAAAAATTACACGCTACAAACCATTATCTCCATTATCCTGATGAAAAAAATGTACCTCCCTATTTAGCGTATGGATTTAGGCCGGTATTTTTACTCCTTGCTCCCTACATGGGACTTTCTATGCTTTTATGGGGTCTTGTCTGGGGCGGGATAATTAACATTCCATTTATGAATGATACACTGACATGGCATGTGTATGAAATGTTATTTGGAATACTCACAGCTGGAGCAATGGCATTTTTAGCCACCGGACTGCCTGAACTTTTTCCGGGCAATGTACCGCTTATCGGAAAGCGACTTAAATATATTATGATTTTATGGGTTGCCGGACGAATCAGCTTTTGGTTTATAGATATTACGGGTGTCTATGTAGCTGCTATTTTAAACCTTGCCATGCTGGGTTGGCTTATATGGTTTGCAAAAGGTGCTGTACTTGACAAACTACAAAGACATGCAAGTTTGGGATATACGCTTGTAGCACTGTTTATGATTGAAGCATGGTTTTTTGCTGCCCAGGCAGGCTTTGCACAAACTCCTGCCATGGAGATACTCAAGATCGCTTTGGGCGCACATGTAGTGCTTATCTTGCTTGCGATGAGAAGAGTCAACATGGAAGCAGTCAATGAACTCATGGAAGATAAAGATATAGACGATATCTTTATTTCACGGCCCCCTTTAACAAACCTGGCTGTTTTCACTGTGATAGTATTTACACTTGTAGAGTTTCTTTATCCCGAAAACTCCGCTTTGGGTTGGTTGGGGTTAGCCACTGGTGCTGCTATTTTAGCCATCACAAGTGATTATAACCTGGAAGATAAATTTATTTGGAATCAGCCTTATATACTCTATCTTTCAGCTGTTTTTGTATTGATGGGCACAGGCTATGCTTTAATGGGCTGGGACATACTCAATGATGACATTTACGGCATCAATCACTTTAGACACTTTATCACAACAGGAGGGTATGGACTTTCCTATCTAATAGTCATGATCATCATCGGATGGATACATACAGGGCGACATTTAACATCAAATATCTATACACATACTATGGTGATATTAATCATCATAGCCACGCTCATGAGAGGACTGATCCCATTTTTTGAAGCCTATACAAGTGAACTTTATCTTTGGTCAGCCATTATTTGGACTATTCCTTTTTTCTTGTATATTAAAGTTTTTTGGAAATTTTTAGCGTCTCCAAGGGCTGACGGAATCAAAGGATAAATCATAAAACAAGAAACACCTACATTTAAAAAAGCCCTTAGCAAAGCGCTTATTGGTTTTATATCCATTACTCCTATGCTTATCGCAGTGATAGGCTTGGTAGGATTAATGCAAATCTATATGACACCTGATATACTCTCTACTTTTTTTGGCTATGGTTCCCTTGCAGATACTCTTGTAGGCACATTGACAGGAGCCATCTTCATAGGACAAGCGATGGTCAGCTATGTGGTAGCAGAAGGGCTCATGGAACAAGGCGTTTCACTCTATGCACTCAGTGCTTTTATCCTTGCCTGGGTAACCTTGGGCTTTACACAACTTCCAGCAGAAGCAAGTGTTTTTGGTATGAAATTTACCTTTTACCGCAATATCTTGGCAGTCATCTCTACGATCATCATCGCTTATGCGACCGTACTGACAGTAGGAGTGTTATCTTGAAGATATCATTTAAGGGAATCAAATTCTTAGCCATAGTAGTTGTACTCTATGCAGTTCTTCTACTTTCAGACACACCCCATGCCCTGTCCGGACTTCAAAAGGCTGGTTCTATACTTCTGTCTCTTTTACCTCTTTTTCTTCTCATCATCGCACTTACAGCACTGATAAACTATTTTTTAAAACCAAAACTGATCATGAAGAACTTTGGAAAAGACAGTGGTGCAAAAGGGGTGCTTTATGCGTTGATCGGGGGCATTATCAGCCATGGACCGATGTATGCATGGTATGGCATGCTCCAAGATATGCGTTCACAAGGACTCAAAGATGGATTGGTCATTGTATTTATGTATGCCAGAGCCGTAAAACTACCGCTTTTACCGTTCATGGTAGATCTCTTTGGCCTGCTCTTTACTATCATCATGACGCTCTATATCCTGATCGCAGCGGTGCTTCAGGGGAAGGTGATGGATACTGTGATGAAGAATAAAGCATAAGGAATACTGCTCGTAGATCCCCATAGAATCAGCCTTTAAGATATCATACCGGAGATTCTAGGAAATAACACGCTAACAGTTTAAGAAGGTGAGCTCACACAGTTAATTTTACACGCTCACCAAACTGTTTTAAATAAACTTATCCTGTAATAACTATGCCAGACTGAACATATACATGCACACTCGAATCATTATTATTTATATAATCATACATTGTATAGTTTGTTCCATTTACACTAGTAGTGGATGGGCCGGTATGGCTCCAGCCGTTTGATGTATTAAACCCTACAGCATCACCGCTATCACCCAAAATGTAAAGTAAGTTATTACTATCTGTTGCTCTTATAACATCATTATATTTTATGTCAGTGACATTATGGACTCCATTTGCAGTGAGATCAATCGCTTCGATATTCAATAAAGAGCCATTGTCATATAAATCAAAATCGACATTAGCCCCTATCTCATATCTAATGGTATCAAACCCCTCTCCACCATCTATAGCGCCGGAGTTAGCAGCATCTGATGCATCAATAGTCAAGATATCATCTCCAATATCTCCAAACAAATAATCCGCCCCAGTACCACCTATTAATATATCATTTCCAGCTCCGCCAAGCAACTTATCATTTCCGGCGCCGCCGTTTATCGTATCATTTCCATCCCCACCATAAAGGATATCATTTCCGGCGCCGCCGTTTATCGTATCATCTCCTCCTTTTCCGACATAAATATCAGCTCCTGATGTGCCAGTCAACGTAACGCCCTCCACAGGGAGGGTAGGATCAACTGCAATATTTGCTATATTTGAGACACTATCACCATCTCCATCAGTAAAAGTATAATCAAAATGATCTGTATAACCAACTGAAACATAGCCTGGCTGCATATACAAAAAATTACCGTCATCCATATCTAGAGTTAATACTCCACCGTTTGCGGTTGTTTGAGTCAAAACATGTGTTGTTGAATTATAGCTATAACCAGCAGTATTATTTCCAGAAACACTCAATACTCCCGTCACATCATTGTATGCATATGTGCCTCCGTTAAAGGTGACACTTGATATATACCCGCCATCAGCACCGAAATAGTTATGGCTTACTCCTCCACTTAGATCCAGATGTGTCGTTGGTCCTGGTACTGTAGCTGATAATGTAGCTGATAATGCAGAAAGATTTGTTACCACATTTGCGTTCGTGTTTTCACTTGCTATACCATCATATGCTATAGGGTTAAGGTTAGTAGCACTTACTCCTGTACCAAGACCGATAGCATAAGATTTTATGCTGTTTGTAGTCAAAAAATTGATCCACTGAGTTTCTTCCGAGCCATTTATCCCTACACTTCCTATTGGCCTGTTAGGCGCACCATCTGAAACAAAATATGCTACATTTTGTGCATCAAAACCTGTCAATTTGCCACTTGTATTAAGAAAAGCATCTTTAGCAGAAGCAATGGCTGCATCATAATTTGTATTTCCAACTGCAGTTATACCATTAAGATAACTTATAGCTGCACTCACTGTCATCCACTGTGCTGCATGGCTTGCGTTGGTGCTAAATTCAACAATCTGAATTTTAACATTTCCAAGAGCCTCATACTGATAGATCGTCTCCATTAAAGCTACTTTTGACAGCTCTAATCGTGTCAATCCCGCGACTCCTGCTGGATCATTCATACTTTCTGATACATCTAAAGTAAACAATAAATTTGTATTGACTGTAGCTGCACTTAAATTCAGGTTGTGTTCCGGTGGAGCAGGAATATCATCAACCACACCTACCTCTAAATTATCTGCACCTATTGAGCCATCAACGTCTGTCGCTGTAATGATTATAGATTGGATCGTTGTATTGATACCGTCATTGGCTGAAGGTGTAGTGGTATTTGGTGATGTCAAGGTGTAGCTATAGCTTACTATTCCTGTTACAGAGTCGTATCCTGTTATTATCATTGTTCCATTTGTTACGCCGATATTTACAGGCGTAGTTGAACTTGCTACTAATTGCGCCAAAGAAACATCTGTTCCACCAACGGTAATATGATCTAGTCCATCAGGCGCAGTAACAGTAAATGTTCCGCTATCTGTTACTGTTCCGCCAGCTGGAGTTTGGCTGCCTATTGGCAGTGCACTTTCATAAACAGTAATATCTCCGGCGGCACCGCCATTCGTATCATTAAAGACTACAGTTACGCCGTGATCTACGCCTGTAATAGTGATATTTAACTCCGCCGTATCTGTTCCGCCATTTCCATCACTTATAGTATAAGTAAAGACATCATTCACTGTAGCTCCTACAGCCAGAGAGGTTGCCATATCGGCTACATAAGTGTAACCGCCATCGCTATTGAGTGTCAAATGACCATAAGTTCCGGCTAAGGACGAGCCGAGAGATCCCGTTGTACCGCTTCCGCTCTCAGTTCCTGTTCGTATTCCTGTCACTGTGAGCGTATCACCGTCAACATCAAAATCATTGTGCAGCAAACTATAAACTGTGCCTGTTAAAACCGTTAGGGTTGTATCTTCATCTGTAGTGTTTGTATCATCAACAGCTACTGGGGCATCATTGACCGGTGTTACTGTGATATTCAAATCTGCAGTATCTGTTAAGGTTCCATCGCTTAGGGTATATATAGCCGTAGGAACTGCACCGTTAAAATCAAGCGCAGGAACGAAGGTGTAACTTCCATCTCCATTGATGGTTAAAGCACCTTCTGTCAGATTTGCTGTTGCTCCCGCTGTATAGATTGTTCCGTTTACTACAAACTGGGTTATGCTGAGCGTATCACCGTCAATATTTGTATCATTGTGCAGCAAATTATCAACTGAGCCTGTTAAAACCGTTAGGGTTGTATCTTCAGCTGTAGTGTTTGTATCATCAAAAGCTATCGGTGCATCATTGACCGGTGTTACTGTGATATTCAAATCTGCAGTATCTGTTAAGGTTCCATCGCTTAGGGTATAAGTAGCCACAGGAACTGGACCGTGAAAGTTAAGTGCAGGAACGAAGGTGTAACTTCCATCTCCATTGATGGTTAAAGCACCTTCTGTCAGATTTGCTGTATCGCCTGCTGTATAGCTTGTGCTATCTACTGTAAATCCGTTTATGCTGAGCGTATCACCGTCAACATCAAAATCATTGTGCAGCAAACTATCAACTGTGCCTGTTAAAACCGTTAGGGTTGTATCTTCAGCTGTAGTGTTTGTATCATCAATTGCTACCGGTGCATCATTGACCGGTGTTACTGTGATCGTTGCAGTAGCAGGTGTAGCGTCTGCAAGTAAATCATTATCGATAGCATGATAGGTAAATGTAGTGTCACCGTTCCAGTTTGCATTAGGCACGAAGTAAAGAAGCAAGGCTTCACCTGTTGCGGCATAATTGGTGCCGGTTACAGCAAGTGTTGTAAGAGTTGCATCCGTATAAAGCGTACCGTTTATAGGCAAACTGTCCAAGCTGAAGTTCTCTACTGTTCCATCTATATCGCTTCCTGTTAAAGTAATAGTAATGGACGCGCTGTCTTCAGGACCGTTGGCGGAAACATTATTGGTTTCAGGGGCATCATTGACCGGTGTTACGGTAATCGTTGCAGTAGCAGGCGTAGCGTCTGCGAGTGAATCATTATCGATAGCATGATAGGTAAATGTGGTATCACCGTTCCAGTTTGCATTAGGCACGAAGTAAAGATCCAATGCTTCACCTGCCGCGGCATAATCGGTGCCGGTTACAGCAAGTGTTGTAAGAGTTGCATCCGTATAAAGCGTACCGTTTATAGGCAAACTGTCCAAGCTGAAGTGCTCTACTGTTCCATCTATATCGCTTCCTGTTAAAGTAATAGTAATGGACGCGCTGTCTTCAGGACCGGTGGCGGAAACATCATTGGTTTCAGGGGCATCATTGACCGGTGTTACTGTGATCGTTGCAGTAGCAGATGTAGCGTCTGCGAGTGAATTATTATCGATAGCATGATAGGTAAATGTGGTATCACCGTTCCAGTTTGCATCCGGCACGAAGTAAAGATCCAATGCTTGAGCCGTTGCGGCATAATTGGTGCCGGTTACAGCAAGTGTTGTAAGAGTTGCATCCGTATAAAGCGTACCGTTTGTAGGCAAACTGTCCAAGCTGAAATTTTTCACTATTCCATCTATATCGCTTCCTGTTAAAGTAATAGTAATGGACGCGCTGTCTTCAGGACCGTTGGCGGAAACATCATTGGTTTTAGGGGCTTTATTGACCGGCTTATCAGGGATTGGCTTATCAGGGATTGGTTCATCTGGAATTGGCTCATCTGGAATTGGCTCATCAGGGATTGGCTCATCTGGAATTGGCTCATCTGGAATTGGCTCATCTGGAATTGGCTCATCTGGAATTGGCTCATCTGGGATTGGCTGAGCTGCTGTGGAGTGACCACCGGGGATAAATGCTAATGCTCCTAGTCCCAATATCCAAATGGGAAATTCAAAACCATTTTCTCCTAAACTTTGGTAGCTAAAACTTCCATCTTCCATACCTTCTACATTAAGTGATGCATTGTACTCTTGCGGGATATACGAATAATATTGTCCATCTTCTGCCATACCGACCAGGCTTGATGAAGAAGTGTCATAATAGTTTTCTATAATGATATCTGGCTGCATCTCTTCGCCTTTGTGGCCATCTACATCTATATTTATCTCTAAATTTTTGCCTTTGCGCTTAGCAAGTATCTGATCTGGAGCATGCTTGATATCTGATTGTTGTAGCTCATAAACAAGATTACCCGTATCTTTGAGAGTAAGCTTGTTCCCTGTTTTTACTGGCGTCGGAAGAAACATTATATTCCGTAATCGTGCCGTCTTTTGTTTTAACCAATAGTTTTATAATTTTGCTCATGATCCAATCTCCCGATTCTAATTATTTGTTCTGACTAACTGGAACTTTACAGTTTGGCACATTGCGATTTATAACTTTTGATTTGAGACCAGCGGATTTGATCTCTTTGCTTCCGGTAGATGAATCAACCTTTGATAATGTAAACTTTCCGTCACTCATCTCATTTATTCTAAAATATATGTTTTCTGGGCTCTTCACATCTAGTGAAGGGAGAGAATTGGTAGTACGTATAATGTTGCCTCTTTGTGCTACTCCTACATCAAGTGTGCCCATGCACACTTTTGTCTTGGCATAACTGTTTGGCAGCACGGCTCCTGCAACCCTCTGTCCTATTTTAGGAACAGCAACGATGTTCTTATTTCCTGCCAAACGATAAAAAAATACATTAGCTCCATCGTTTTGTGAGGTATTGTTGTCTTTGTACACTTCTGCAAAAGAAAATGCTCCAGCTAATGTAAAAATCATCATTGCCATAAATACTGTTCTAGTTTTTCTCATTTTTGGTCCCTTTTTATTAATCAGATTTCCGGAACATAAATTTAATTTATAAAAACTATAAATTAATTACCATAACCTTATTTTATAATATACTATTTTTTTCGACCGTTGTCAAGAGAATTTTCCAGGTATTTATGTTCCAAATCTCAGTGCATCTTATCATTATATAAAGTCAGACTTTATTGTCAAGAAAATGGATAAAAAGTTCAAACAACTTATAGAAAATATTTTTATTGAGCGCACATTCAAAGAAAGGAATTAAAGAAGTTTTAGCCTAAGAGTATGGTGTGAGTCCTTCAAGAAGAGGCATAGGCAAGAGTATACGATCTCAAAAAGGGTGAGTGGCACAAGAGTTAAAAAGCTTAAATTATAAAAAAATATCAATCAAATCCAAGCTCAACATATCATTAAAAGATCAATGCAATATGTTACACAAATAAAAGTTTGACAGATTCAGGGTACTTGGAAAGTTACCAGTTTAGGGAGAGAATTTTTCATAATACTCTACAACCCTCTTATCTACATTGATCACCCTACTTAGATACTGTGTCAAATCTCCTTTGTTGAAATCCAACTTCAGCTTTTTAGGGTCTACTGCTCTTGAGATGGCTACATAAAACTGGCTGGGTGCAAAAATATTATCTACATTACATACCAGGTTGTCTATGCTCATACCTTGACTTTTGTGGATGGTAACAGCGTAGGCTAACTTCAAAGGAAACTGTGAAAGCGTAGCTAGCGCCATCGTCTCTAATCTGCCGTCTTCTTTGACTAACATATCAAGCAAGTCAAACTCATGGCGCTCCACTCTGACAAACCCTTCTTCTTTTTCTACTATAAGATGGTCTTCTTCTATCTTTCTAAGTATGCCTCTCTCGCCGTTGACAAATTTACCCCATTTGTTTACTGTAAAAAGAATGGGGACACCCTCTTTAAGTGTAAGTTGTTCAGAGATAGGAAGCATATTTTTCCAGCCGGCCAATTTTTTTTCATGTACCTTTCCAAACATTTCTATGTTTGCAAAGAGTATGGTCTCTTCTGTGTCAAGTTCATTGATCTTGGCTCTATTGGCCTGTTCTACTTCCAGGTTGCGTCCATACAGGTATGTCGGGTCTTTGTCCATCCCTTCAGTGTTCCAAAGTCTAGTCATATAACTTAGTACTTCTTCATCACAAAGCCCTTTTCGGACTTTGGAAAGAATATGTGTAAACTCTGCATCTGTGGTACGTTTCATATTGGTAAGTTCTATAACCATCAAGTCCAAACGTTCCCATGCCATACTCTCAAAGGCATAGAGTTTGCTTCCGAATATATCGTTTCTGTCATTTTGTTTTTGCACCGGTGGCAACTGAAAGAAGTCTCCCACAAAAAGCACTTTTCCAAGAAATCCGTAATTGTTCAACCGGTAGGCTATCATATCGAGCAAGTCCGTACTCACCATAGAAATCTCATCGATGATGATGAGATCAGTAGCTTTAATTACTTTTTTAAGGTCACCAAGCCTACCTTTGGCTCGTTTGTCACCCGCAGCCAACTCCTCAAAGTTCGAAGCTATACCAAAGACAAAAAAGCTATGCACCGTAAACCCGCCTATGTTCACGGCACTCACACCCGTAGAACCCAAGGCAACCACCTGCTTGCCTTGTTTACGGTAATCAGATATCACTTCATTGGTAATATAACTTTTTCCTACTCCCGCACCGCCGGTCAAAAAAACATTGGAGTGTTTCAGTGCTTCTATTACCTCTACTTTATCACTCAAAATCCAGCCCTGTCTATAAGCCCATTTTGACAACGGCTTCGTGTTTGTTTTCCTTTTTTAAGCAGTTCTCTCAAATCATCACTGCCACTTCCTAAATGTAACCATAACTCTGTAATGAGCCCGTCTTTACACTTCAACTCTACACTTTTGCCTGTACCAACACCAAAATGCCTATTGAAAAGCACTCTGATTTGCTGAAGTGTCACATGCTTGCCTATATTTTTAGTAAAAAAAACTCCCACTTTTGAGTCATTGACTTGCTCTACCAAACTTACAGCATCTTCAAAATAACGGTTTACATCTTTTCCATAACAAGTTCCATGTTTGATCCACTCATGTCTATGAAGATTTGAACTAACACCGGGCATGACTTTAGTAAGCTTTCTCTTCACATCTTCATTTAAACCCAAAGGCGGCAACCTGTTCCACTGTTTGTGTTTATCCATAGCCACAAGTTTTCTGTCCACACCACAATACGTTTTATCTCTAGGCTGCGGCCACAAACCATGCAGTACAAAATGCTTCTCATGATACTTGTTTTTAGAAACATAAAATATGTTTCCTTTACACTCTTTTTTAAACCTGTGTGTTTCACAAAAAGCATTATGCCAGCTTAGTGCCAAGATATTTTGCTGTGAGAGTTTTGGATTATTGTATTTATTAATATTAGTATTTTTATATTTTTTAGTATCTACTATTATATCTGTGTTTTTTGAGCCATTGTTACTCTTTGCAAAGCACTCATCATCTACCCATCTTTGAGCGGGTTGTTCCCCTTTTATGAGAATAAGTACCTGCCCTTTATGGTACCTAAGTATGGCATATTTTTGTTTGGTATCAAGATGCACAGCATGAGTGTTTTTGCTGTGTTTCATGTTGTTGAATGCAGGACACTCCTTAGTAGCAAAAGCTTCTTCCCTCGCCACTAATGAAACCATAAAAATGATAAATACGATGATGAGTTTATTCATCCCTTGATACCTTGATAATTTTTTTGAGTATTATACTGTAATTATGAGAGAGGCTATCTAAAGAACCTCGATGGATACCGGAGTTTGCTTTCCCCATATCTCCCATGAATCGTAAATTTTATATAGCAGCAAACATCTTGTTTTCGCAATAAAAAAGCATATTATAAGAACTTCTGTCCTATTATTAAGTTATAATAATCATAAGGAGGACCAATGAAAAATACATTCAACTTGGGGACATCACCTACTATCGGTGAACATATACTTCCGGGTGATCCTTTGATCAATATCAGCAATAGACTCAACAGTAAAATAAAATTAACCATCTCTTCGTGTGACAAGATCATTGAAGGCGTAAAAAGAAAAGAATTTGACCTCGGACTTATAGAGTCACCACTCTTTGATGATGCTTTGGTCTACAAAGAGTTGATGGAAGATGAGTTAATTGTCTGTTCTAAAATGCCTCTTCGGGACTTTTTGGGAAAAGAAGAACTAAGTAACTACAAACTGCTTTGCAGAAATGTTAACTCTCCTACAAGAATGTTTATCACTGGCTTTTTTGAAACATTAGGACTATCTTACGACACGTTCTACTCCTTATCAGAGACAGACAACATAACTGCCACCATACAGAGTATTAAATGGTCAAAACCAAACAGTGTCCACCCCACCGTGGCAATCGTCTCTCAACTTGCTATTAAAGATGAACTTAACAAGAAGGTGCTGCATCAGTCGCGCATCGGAAGCAAATCCATGCATAGAAAATTCTATCTTATCTACAATAAGGAAAATGAAGATCATTCATATATTGAAGATATTATTGGATATTTGCAGGAATATCGGTAAACATATCCTAAATACTTAAAACTAAACTCTCTGAATGTCTAGAGTTGCATTCAGAGGCTTCATAGGAGATTAAAAATAAGACAAAATCTCGGCTGTATTTGTATTTATAAGATCGGATGTCACATTTTTCACTAACACATTTTTTGTCTCTTGTGTAAGTTGATCTAATAATTGGACATTTGACTCTTTTGGAAATGCCAACCAAATCTGTTTAGGCTTTTCATTTTCTACAATAGTATTGATATCAGTTGCAACATCTTCAACTGAGCGTTTTTTTCTCTCAGTCTTAAGGTTAAGATTTTCGGCATATGAACCTACAGAGCTTCCAACTAGTCCGGCACGGTCCCTAGAGCTCCCAAATCTTCCTGCGCTGTCTCTAACGACATTGCGAACGCTTAAATGCGGGTCAATATAATTTATATAATGTAACATTTCGAGTGAATAGGATACTTTCATCTCTTTGTTTACGACCCCCTCATTTTTCTTTACGTTAAACACTTTCAATTCACCTAAATCGGCAACTATAACCATAGCACCTTCATAATTCGTCTTTTTCATCTTATTCTCCTTATGTTTTAGTTTTCAGTTTTTTTAATCACATCCGTCCATTTAACGTTTTTCATGGATACTTAATTGTACCCGACTTTACCTTTATCAGCTACATAGACATACAAAAAGCGGCCCTCTCACGGGTTATTCAACCCAAATTTTTCTATGATCCACCTCAGTGTCAATGATTAAAAAATCAATCATGAATGGAAGCCTTTTTTTGTTATCATACATCATGATTTTTAATGACTTAGCATTTTTAAACACCCTCCCATTAGAAGAGTACCCTAAACACTTTGGTACAGATAAAAAACCAAAGCACAACTCAAAACGCTTTCGTTCAAATATGATGTTAAATCCTCTTCATCTTACACATCTTAACCGTATGGATCAGAGTGATGCCGATATGATCACCCTTAACCTTGAAGATGCCATTGCCCCGTCTCGTAAGAAAGAAGCCCTTCTTAACAGTGCACTTTTTCTCTCTCATATGAAGAGGTCTAACTCTTTTATCATTGTGCGTACAAATCCTTTAAATGAAGGAGGCGCTGAAGAGATAGCCTTTCTTAATGATTTTGGTTTTGATGCGATACGTGTAGCTAAAATCAAAAATCAGACTGAAATAGCCCAGGCACTTACCCTGCTTTCGCCGAGTAAAGAGTTGCATATCTCCTTGGAGACCAAAGAGGCATTTGCGAACTTAACCCAATTACGAATTGATGAACGCCTTACAACTGCGAATTTAGGCATTTTAGACCTTCTTACCTCCCTTGGGTTGCCCCAATCCATAGTCACGCTTAAAAACCCTACTATAGATTATATTCTCTCCAAGTTTTTAGTCGATGCCAAAACAGCTGGCATCCATCCCATCTCTTTTATGTTTCAAGACTATAATGACACAGAGACTTTCAAAGCATGGTGCGAGCATGAGAAGATGATGGGCTTTGAGAGTAAAGCCTGCCTGGGCCCAAAGCAAGTGCAAATAGCAAACAAAATATTTGGTATTAATAAATATGAACTAGAGAGAGCCAAACATATCAAAAAGATCTTCGAGATAAATTCAGCCAAAGGCATCCATGGATTTATGGATGACGAATACGGATTTATTGATGAACCCATTTATAGAGATGCTCTGTTAATTTTAATGTAGCGTGGGCATTCCTGCCCACGAAATGTATTATTTAAAGTCGTGGGCAGGAATGCCCACGCTACAATCTAAATAAGGATTCTATATGAAAATATTTAAACTACTATTGCTCTTGGTACTTATACCGTTTCTTCTGATGGCTAACGATGACAGACCCCCTATTCCTTATAATTACCTAGCCAAAAAAGAGGTACAACAATTTATAGATATGATGGTCAAACAATACCATTTCAAGCGTTCTTATATGATCTCTGTAATGAAACATGCAAAACTCGACAGAGATACTTTAAACAGATACACAGGACGTTATAAAGTAGGTACAACAAACGGTTCATGGGAGAGATACAAGGCACATGTGCTAGACCCTGTAAGTTTAAAGAAAGCAAAAAAATTCAAAATAAAATACTATAAAACTCTTTTAAAAGCAAGTAAAGAGTACAAGGTAGATATGAACTATATAGTCGGGCTTATCGGTGTGGAGAGTAAGTTTGGAGAGTATAGCGGTGATTACAATGTATTGGACGCCCTGACCACTCTGGCTTTTCATAAAAACCGTATGAAAAAGTTCTTCAATTCTGAGTTTAAACATCTTTTTTTGATGGCAAGAGAGCAAGGCTATGACATCACAAAGCTACAAGGCTCATTTGCAGGTGCCATGGGTATGGTACAACAGGTACCCTCCGTTTTCAGAGAGTATGGTATGGACTACAACCGTGACGGAGTCAAAGACCCTTGGGATTTAGAAGACGGTATAGGAATCATTGCAAAATTTATGAAGAAAAATGGTTGGCAAAAAGGTATACCTGCCGCTGTCACTACCAATTTTAAAGGCAAGCGCTATAACAAAGCACTAAAGCCTTCGAAAGATAAACGCTACTCTCTTTCTACTATTGAGAAATATGGCATAAAACCTACCCAGCATTTTGCTCAGTCCAAAGCATATCTGCTTCAAATGCGTAACAATACCCATGATGATATCTATCTTGGCAGCAGTAACTTTCGTGTACTTACACGCTACAACAATGCAATCACCTATGGGATGGCTATCCACCTCATCGCAGAGCATGTGAAGTAGAAGTGTATAAAAATAAATAAAACCTCATTTTGAAGGAGTACGCTACTCCTTACTAGATGCTTGTCAGCTTAAACACTTTTGAAAAATGACTATTCATCTTGAAGTGTTTCTGATGTGGTCTCATGCATAGGCTGCAGCTCCATCACTTTATTTTGTTGTTGTGGCTGACTTTTAACTGTACCCAATGCTTTTAGCGATTCTATAGCATCTTCAATATTCTTATCATTTTTTGTTTTTGCACTATTTATAAGCTGATACTCCTCTTCAAAATCCAATGCACCACTATAAGACATTCCATTATCCTCTTTATATTGTGCTATCGAACCTCGTGTTCCCTGTCCTATGAGACCATCTATCGTCCCCTGATAATAACCATGAATTTTAAGTGCAACCTGTATTTTTTTACTTGTTGTTCTTTGATCATTATCGCGTGCTATCAAATATCTGTCAAAATCAAACAGTGTTCCTAAAAATATAAGTGTATCTTTTGCTTCGGGCTTTAATGATGTATTATTACTAATTTCATAGGCGATGTTCATATCTTTGATCGCAGATCTGGTTTCAAAAGAGTTAACCTCTCCATCAATTTGGCCACGATAGAATCCTAAACTTGAAAGTGCCTTTTGAATTCTTTTTCCATCGGTCATTATGGGAGCATAGTTTTTTTGAGCCGTCCTGTGTTGCCTGCTTGGTCTATTTTGTGGTTGCCGTTCATTGCTTCTATACACTTCATTGGTAATTACTGAACCTACAGCACCGCCGACAACACCACCAACCAGTGCATCACCAAAACTTGCATATGCAACATTGCTTACCAATAACGCCCCTGATAATACTATAGACAAACCTCTCATCTGAACCATAACACTCTCCTTTTTATCTAAATATTTGAGTAACCTCAGGCAAGCCAGAAAGTTCCATTGGTTAATTCTAAGATAATAAGCTTAAGAAATATAGATATTAAAAAGCATTGACATTTAATACTAAAAATTTAAAATGACATTTATTATCATACTACCCGAATATCGAGGCAATACGATAGTAGCTTCAATATATCAACGGCACAAAAACAAACCCGTAAAACTCTTCTCTACTAATATACGTATCTGAAATTTTTTTGAATTTAAAAATAGAATTTCTTACAGGTATCACCAAAACACCACCAATCTTCAACTGCAAAAAAAGCTCTTCAGGGATTTCGTCTGCACTTGCAGAGACAAGGATTCTGTCGAACTGTTTACCTGGCAAACCCAGTTTATCTCCTGCTCTTTGAATGCGGCAGTGACTGCCAAACTGAAATTTTGCAAGATTCTCTTCGCCATGATCTACCAACTCATCCATTCTTTCAAGCCCCGTGACACTCCCATTATCTCCCACAATATGACACAGCAACGCTGTTGTCCATCCTGAACCTGAACCGATATCCAGTACTTTGTCTCCCTCTTTGGCTTCAAGTTTCTCTAACATGAATGCAACAGTAGAAGGCTGAGATATCGTTTGGTTATTTCCTATGGGCAATGGAGCATCAACGTAAGTATGCTCCGCAAATGATTTGGGAACAAAATGTTTTCTGTCTATATCTTTGAATGCATCAATGATATGTTGGCTATGGAGCATACCAGAAGTGACCATACCATTTATAAGTTCTCGCATCGTTTCCATCTATTGGTCCACAAATGCAGCACTCATATACCCTACTACTTGTGACTCATCTCCGCTGGCATCCGCACTGGTACGATAATCAAGAAGTATGGGTTTTAAAGCGTTCTTTTTTGCAGCAATCAGCATCGCTTCCACACCGATCTTTCCACAGGCTTCACACCCTTGATGCAACGTAGCAGTACTCAGTTTTTTTACAGCATCCAGGCAAATACTATCGAGTGCATTTGCCTTTTTGATATCATAGTAGTGACTTAGATCCGTACTGATGACCACTGCTGTTTCAGTATCTTTAAGAAGATAATCAATCACCTCTGCCAAATTTTCAGGTGATTGGTCACCATAGACCAGTTCAACTACTGAGACGTCGGGTGTATAGGTTTTGACAAAAGGCATTTGTACTTCCGTACTGTGCTCATGGTGCGCATCAGGGAAAAATCCCAAATTAAACTTCTCTTTGAGATCAGCCACCAATGCTTTATCCACGCGCAAAGCACCCATTGGTGTCTGGTAACTGTCAAACTCCGAAGTGCTGGTTCCTTTCACATAAACACGATGGCTCGGCCCAATCACTACTATACGCTTCACTGTTGTATTGGCTAAGAGTCTTAATGCAATGTTGGCAGTAAAACCACTATACACATACCCGGCATGTGGCACGATAACTGCTTTTGGTTTAAGTTGCAGCAGGTCATCATTCTGCTTCAAATGTTCATCGAGTATTTGATTATAATGCTCCAGCATCGATTTAATTTCATCAGGATCGGAAGGGTAAAACTGGCCGCTAACTGCTGTTTGTCTTATACTCATGACCATATCCCTTCTATTTCTCTGTTACATTTTGGACAATGTCCCTCTTTTAGCTTATCAAGGGCAATGCTGTATCCTGTACGGTCTATCAGCAACTCTCCACACTCCGGGCAATATGTATCACCATTCACAGGTACATTTCCAAGATAGATGTAATGCAATCCTGCTTTCTGGCCAATTTTTTTGGCACGTTCAAGTGTGTGGAGTGTTGTTACATTGTGATCAAGCATTTTATAGTCTGGATGAAACGCACTCAAATGCCAAGGGACATGCTTTCCTAGATCATTGGCTATAAACTCTGCCATTTCTGTGAGATCCTTATCGCTGTCATTATCACCCTCGATAAGCAGTGTCGTCACCTCAACCCATATCCCAGCAGCCACCATTCTTCTAAGTGTATCTTTTACCTCTTCAAGACCACCTTTGAGCACTTTTTTGTAATAGGCATCATCCCAGCTTTTAAGATCTATATTGGCAGCATCCAGCCAGCTTGGCATATCTTCAATGATTTCAGGCGATTCAAAACCATTGCTTACAAAGATATTTTTAAGCCCTTTTTCCTTGGCGATCACACCGATATCTTTGGCATAGGGATAAAAGATCGTCGGTTCGTTATAAGTATAGGCAATGGCCTGGGCACCCTCTTCGAGTGCCAACGCTACCATCTGTTCTGGGCTTACATTTATCTCTTCATTTACTTTGGTCTCTTGGGATATATCCCAATTTTGACAGAATGGGCATTTAAAGTTGCATCCCACTGTTCCAAATGACAGTACGCTGCTGCCTGGCAACATATGGTAAAGTGGTTTTTTCTCCACAGGGTCAACATGCACTGCGATGGGATGACCATAAACAAGAGTTTTGAGTTCTCCATCCACATTTTTGTTGACGCCGCATATCCCTACTTGCCCCTCTTTTAGTTTGCAAGCGTGTCGACAAAGAAGACAAATTATCCTGTCTTTGCCCTCTTCTTTTTTATAATATTTCATATTTTCACGATAAGTCATTTCAACTCCTTTTACGAGCAACCTTTATAGCTATTGACTCAACTTTGTTTCATGATATCACATAAGTATATAAAAGTCAAGATATACCAGTATATTTTTAAAATAGAAATATCACTCAGGAACAGTTCCAACATCCTCAGATGTGAACCTCTGATGACTACCATCACAATAAGGCGGATTTTTTGTATATTTACATGCACAAAGCCATTTTTGTGTTGTAGCTTTTGCTGTAAATGCAAGAGGAGTAAAAGAGGTGCCTTCATGACTCCCATCACAAAACGGCTGCGTTTTTGAACGTCCGCAGGTACAATAAAAATATTCTTTCCCCGCTTCAAGAGAAGTTTTAACAGGATTGTTATCTGCAATCATTGGTTTTTCCATGATAATTCCTTTTGTTTTATTATAACAAAATTAAATCTATTATCTAATGAGTGATTTATAAATTAAAATCTTTTCAATATATTTCTTTATCTTTTGTGGTATATTACTTATAGGCAAAAAGAGCAAAAATATACCAGAACTAAGATTACACTCATCCAAACCTTAGAAATTTAACTTTAAAAAGGGGATATCTAAAAATGGAAACAAGCAACACAACTATCTTCAAACGTTTGCACAAGCTAATGATGCATCTTCGCAGAAGCGATAAACCACCACACTATTCCGACGAAGAACCATTGCTACGATCAGAGTTGTTCAGTGTTGATCAATTAGAACAGCATGGCAGACATTTAGCGGCTTCACACAAGTTAACTTCAAAATACCCTCAAATGCCGCTTCTGACACGCCTGAAGGCCAATGAACATGTACTCATTGGAGTTTATAATCAGTTAAGAGAAGCAGTGGAGGCAAAGCGTCGGATTACACCGGCTAGTGAATGGATGATCGATAACTTTTATCTGATTGAAGGGCATATTCGCATAGCAAAGAGTCACTTGCCAAAGGGTTACAGTGCGCAACTGCCCCGTTTGCTCAACGGCTCATCCGCGGGCCTTCCACGTGTGTATGATATTGTGTTGGAGGGAATTTTATGCAGTGATGGGCGGGTAGACATCGATAGTTTCAGCCGTTTCGTTACGGCTTACCAAACAGTGACTTCTCTCAACTTAGGCGAATTATGGGCTATCCCTATCATGCTGCGTCTCGCACTGATTGAAAATATTCGCCGTATTGCTGTTCGCATTGCCAGGGGAAGGAGTGATCGAAAATTGGCTCTTTTCTGGACGGAAAAGATGATGGAAACTGCTGAGAAGGATCCTAAAAATCTGATTTTGGTGATTGCAGACATGATGCGCTCAGAGCCTCCAATGACGATTCCGTTTGTCTCGGAATTCGCACGTCAGTTGCAATGTCAGAACTCCGCTTTGTCTTTACCACTGAGCTTAATGAAACAAAGACTCGCAGAATCGGACATGACCATAGAGGGACTAGTGGAATCAGGGAACCAGCAGCAAGCTACTGATCAGGTTTCCATCAGCAACAGTATTGGCAGCCTCCGGCTCCTTGAAGCAGTGGACTGGAGTGAGTTTGTCGAGACGATGAGCATTGTCGAACAGACACTGCGTACGGATCCAAACGGTGCTTACGGTAAAATGGATTTTGCCAGCCGTGATCACTACCGTCATGTCATAGAAAAGATCACAAAAGAGAGTTCCCTGTCTGAAGTCGAGGTGGCGAAAAGAGTAATCAATCTTGCACAAGACGGTGCGGACAGGCAAGGTACCGATGACCAGGCAGCACATGTGGGATTCTACCTTATTGGCAAAGGCTTGCCGCAACTTGAACAAACAACAAAAGTACATCTTTCCATTTTCCGGACTTTCACAAAAATATTAACCCAGTTTCCCTTGTTTCTTTATTTAGGCGGGATCATACTGATCACGTTGATTCTCACCGGAAGCCTATTGGCAGAAGCACATGCTAATGGAGTACCCGATTGGCTACTCCTATTCATTGGCATCCCTTCGTTGTTGGCTGCTAGTCAGTTGGCAGTAGCGCTGGAGAATTCTCTAGCAACGTTGCTGGTATCTCCACATGCACTGCCAAAAATGGATTTTTCCCAAGGAATCCCGGAGCAATCACGTACTCTGGTCGTAGTGCCGACTATGCTCACAAGCGTTCAAAATATTAAAGATCTGGTTAAGGATCTTGAAATACGTTTTCTGGCAAATCAGGATGAAAACTTGCATTTTGGCCTCTTAACCGATTTTCAGGATGCGAACAAAAAAACGCTACCCGATGATGAGTCGCTGCTGCAGTTGGCACATCAGAAAATCGACGAACTAAACGAAAAGTACAGCGGCAAACACAGTAGTGTTTTCTTTCTTTTTCATCGCCCGCGTCGCTGGAATCCAATGGATCAAATTTGGATGGGTTATGAGCGTAAACGTGGAAAGCTTGCGGACTTAAATTCATTTCTTCGTGGTAGTTCAAATGATTGTTTTTCGCTCGTTGTTGGTGATACTTCACGCCTTGAAAATACAAAATATGTAATCACTCTTGACACGGATACGCAACTCCCGCGCGACTCTGCCTGGAAGCTTGTGGGTACCATGGCCCACCCGCTAAACCACGCACATTATGATGAAAAGATGCAGCGTGTCCGCGAGGGGTACGGCATTCTTCAACCTCGTGTAAGTGCAAGTCTGCCAGGGGCGAACCGGTCGCGATATGCTCAAATGTACGGAGGTACACCTGGTATTGATCCGTATACACGAGCCGTTTCCGACGTTTACCAGGATGTGTTTGGTGAAGGTTCGTTTATAGGTAAGGGGATTTACGACATTGATGCGTTCAAACAGTCGCTCAATGAACGCTTTCCCGAAAATCGGATCTTAAGCCACGATCTTCTTGAAGGGTGTTATGCACGGTCAGGATTGTTGAGCGACGTGGAATTGTATGAGGAGTATCCTTCCTGTTACAGCGCAGATGTAAGCCGCCGGCATCGTTGGATCCGCGGAGACTGGCAACTTACAGGATGGCTATTGCCAAGTGTTCCAGGATTTAAACACGGCCGTCAAAAAAACCCACTCTCAAGATTGTCACTATGGAAGATATTTGATAACCTCCGACGCAGTCTTTTTCCCGCAGCATTAATATCCATGTTGCTGATAGGCTGGATGATCATGCCATTAGCCTGGTTTTGGACCTTGTCTGTCATCGCCATTATTTTAATCCCTCCTCTGATTGCCTCTCTTTTTGAAATATTCAAGAAATCTGGTGATATTACGCTAGTCCAGCATATTGCCGTTGTAGTACACTCTGCGAGTCAACGCTTTGCTCAGGCAGTCTTTGAATTCGCCTCTCTACCCTATGAAGCTTATTTCAGCCTGGATGCGATTGTGCGCACATCATGGCGAATGCTCGTTACCAAAGAGCATCTCCTTGACTGGAAAGTATCATGTCAACTGGAAAATCAAAACCGTACAAATCTTTTGGGCTCTTATCGTTCAATGTGGATCTCACCAGCTCTTGCCTTTGCAATAACAATCATTCTTCTCATATCAAAACCCCACGTGTTACTAGTAGCAGGCCCCATACTCCTTTTATGGCTTATCTCTCCTGCTATTGTCTGGTGGATTAGCCAACCAACTGTCCATCGGGAAGCAAAGCTGAGTATCAACCAAGTACTTTTTCTACGTAAAATCTCACGCAAAACTTGGGCATTTTTCGAAACTTTTGTCGGTCCAAAAGACCATTGGCTGCCACCTGATAACTTTCAAGAGTATCATGGTGTTTCGGTTGCGCATCGTACATCACCAACCAATATAGGACTTGCCTTACTTGCGAATCTATCTGCGTATGACTTTGGATATATACCGACTGGATTACTCATCAAACGTACAGCAAATACCCTCAATACGATGGAAACCATGGAGCGATACCGGGGTCATTTCTATAATTGGTACGATACACAATCGTTAAAACCGATGAAAGCTCTTTACGTCTCTTCCGTTGACAGCGGAAACTTTGCTGCTCATTTACTGACATTTAGCCAAGGACTGCTTGAACTACCGAGTGAAAAGATCCTTAAGGAAAAATGGGTTGATGGGCTTTATGATACACTCATGGTTTTGATTGATGTTGTAGATAGCCCCATACCGGCTCCACTTATCCAATTTCAAGCTGATCTTCAATCTTTAATCGATTCCAGACCTGTCTTGCTTGCTGCGGTGCAGTCAGAGATTATCAAACTGGCAAAGAGTGCAAGAGAATTTAGCGACAGTCTTGATGCACAGTCTTCTGAAAAATTCTCTCAAAAAGAGAGCAAATCGGTATTGGTCGATGAGAAACGAGATGCAGAGGATAATGTTCATCACACAGAAGCATTTGAAGACCCTCTGTACTACTCTGTTCTAGAAGATGCCAACGCAGCAATTTCCAAGACATCTTCCCAAAACAATATCGTCTGGTGGGCGCAAGCACTGGTACAGCAATGCCAGACTATTCTCGATGAGTTGTCATTTCTGACTCCATGGCTCAGCTTACCGGATGCACCAAGCAAACTCTGTGACTTTCCCCGTATCAATAAAATCCCAACGCTGGATGAATTAGCAAAACTTGAGAAAGAATTATTGCCTCAAATCAAGCAGAAAATCGACGCAGCTACAATGCCCCAGGAGCATGAGTGGCTTGAGAAGCTTCAGCAATATGTCCAAAAAGCCAGTCATCGCGCCAATGAACAGATCGCAACCATCAAAAGTCTTGAGCGACAATCAAACAATTTTGCAAATATGGAATATGATTTTCTCTATGATAAGAAGCGCCACCTGCTGGCTATTGGCTACAATGTAGATGAACAGCGGCGGGACTTGAGTTACTATGATTTGCTGGCTTCAGAAGCGAGATTATGCAATTTCCTAACCATAGCCCAGGGACAACTTCCCCAGGAGAGTTGGTTTTCTCTTGGACGCCTTCTTACGAGTGCCGGTGGTGAGCCCGCACTCCTGTCGTGGAGCGGCTCGATGTTTGAGTACCTGATGCCGCTTCTAGTGATGCCAACTTACGAAAATACCTTGTTAGACCAGACTTATAAGGCAGCCGTGAAAGGGCAGTTGAACTATGGTAAGCAGCACGGTTTGCCATGGGGTATATCGGAATCTTGCTACAATATGGTCGACGTTCATCTCAACTACCAATATCGTGCATTTGGTGTACCCGGACTGGGGCTCAAACGCGGACTTGCTGCAGATATGGTCATTGCGCCGTATGCCTCAGCACTTGCATTGATGGTGGCGCCAGAAGCGGCATGCCTGAACCTACAGCGACTTGCCACTAAAGGGCTTGAAGGAAAATTTGGCTTTTATGAAGCCATCGACTACACCCCTTCACGTCAAAAACGAGGAGCAAAAAGCACAGTTGTTCGTTCCTATATGGCACATCATCAGGGTATGAGTCTTCTCTCCTTGGCTTATCTTCTGCTAGACCGCCCAATGCAAAAAAGATTTGAAGCCAATACAATGTTCCAAGCAACCATTCCGTTGCTTCATGAGCGGATTCCAAATGCTACAGTGCTCCATACGCACATCGATGAATCCTTGGATATTCATGCAGCTTCCGATACTTTGGAGACACCAATACGTATATTCGATAACCCAAACACTCCGATACCGCAAGTACAATTGCTATCCAATGGCAGATACCACGTAATGGTCACGAATGCAGGAGGCGGCTACAGTCTATGGAAAGACCTTGCCGTCACGCGTTGGAGTGAAGACAGTACCTGCGACAACTGGGGTACTTTTTGTTACATCCGTGACATGGCGGGCGGAGAATTCTGGTCAACTGCCTATCAACCTACCCTAAAACAACCGGAGCACTACGAAGCAATTTTCTCAGTGGGACGTGCGGAATTCCGCCGCCGAGATGGTGATTTCGATACCTATACCCAGATCGTTGTTTCTCCCGAAGATGACGTCGAATTACGCCGGACTCAAATTACCAACCTTTCCAAGACACGAAGAACGATTGAAATTACGAGTTATGCGGAGATTGTCCTCGCATCACCTGTAACAGATCAAATGCACCCGGCATTCAGTAACCTTTTTGTTCAAACTGAGATCATAGATCAAAGAGAGGCAATCCTCTGTACCCGCCGACCGCGTTCCCTTGAAGAACAGCCGCCATGTATGTTCCATCTGATGACTGTGGACGGAGCAAATATCGAAAAAATTTCCTATGAGACAGACCGTATGGAGTTTATTGGTCGCGGCAACACTGTGGCTAATCCACAAGCCCTGAGGGCCAATGGTTCCAAGGTGCTCTCCAACAGTGAAGGTTCAGTACTCGATCCAATTGTTGCAATCAGCTATCGGATAACTCTTGATCCACAACAAACAGCAACCATTGATATGATTTCTGGCATCGAAGAAAACCGTAACGCAGCCTTAAGTCTGGTAGAAAAATATCATGATAAACATCTTTCAGATCGGGTTTTAAATCTGGCACGTACGCATAGCCAGGTAGTACTCGATCAGCTCAATATTACCGAAACAGACGCGCAGCTTTACGAAAATTTTGCTAGTTCTGTCATCTATGCCAACGCTTCTTTGCGTGCCGAAACAAACGTTCTCATTAAGAATCGTCGTGGACAATCTGACCTGTGGGCTTATGGCATTTCCGGCGATTTACCAATCGTACTACTACAGATTGAGGATCCAGACCGTATCGATTTGGTTCGCCAACTCATTCGGGCTCATGCGTACTGGCGTGCAAAAGGACTAATGGTGGATTTGGTAATCTGGAACGAAGACAGTGTCGGGTACCGGCAACAACTTCAAGAACAGATCATGGGACTCATTACCACGGGTACTGAGGCTCATATGATAGACCTACCAGGCGGCATCTTTGTGCGGGCTGTAGAACAGATATCCGAAGAAGACCGCATTCTTTTCCAATCAGTTGCACGCATCATCATCACCGACAAACAAGGATCTCTGGCAGAGCAGATCGAAGGCCACACTCCTTCAAAAATACAAGTTCCGCATTTTCAGCCAACCATAAACCACCGTGCCAAATCCATGGCACCCGTCAAATTAGCACATCGCGATACGATTCTCTCCAACGGGCTTGGAGGATTTACTCCTGACGGGCGTGAGTATGTCATTACCACCTCTCACGGGCAAGTAACTCCAGCACCCTGGGTAAACGTGCTGGCCAACCCACACTTTGGCACCATTATTTCTGAAAACGGCCTTGCCTATACATGGGGCGAAAATGCCCACGAATTTCGCCTCACTCCTTGGGATAATGATCCCGTAAGCGATTCGGGCGGAGAAGCCTTTTACCTCCGCGACGAGGAGAGTGGACACTTCTGGTCTCCTGCGCCGCTGCCTTGCAAAGGAGAGAGTTCTTACATCAGCAGGCATGGATTTGGCTACAGTGTTTTCGAGCATACCGAAGGTAGTATCTATTCAGAGTTGTGGGTTTATGTGGCCCTGGATGCATCAATCAAATTTTCAGTTCTCAAGGTGAGAAATGAGTCTGAACGGTTACGCCGACTCTCCGCCACTGGTTATGTGGAGTGGGTATTGGGAGATTTACGGACAAAATCAAGCATGCACGTGATCACCGAAATCGACTCAAAAAGTGGTGCATTATTTGCCAGAAATCCCTATAACCCTGTGTTTTCAGACCAGGTTGTGTTTTTTGATGTCGACGATGCAACTAGGACATTGACCGGTGACCGCACCGAATTTATCGGGCGTAATGGCACGCTCGAAAATCCAGACGCTATGACACGTTCCAGACTTTCTGGCCAAACAGGCGCAGCATTTGACCCCTGCGCTGCAATGCAAGTTTCATTTGAACTAGAAGCAGGACAAGAGCGCGAAATCAGATTCACACTGGGCACAGGACGGGGCACTGATGACGCTAGCAACCTGGTACGCCGTTTTAGAGGATCAGCAGCAGCGCGTAGCGCACTAAGCGAGGTGCACCAATACTGGAATCACACACTGGGCGCAGTACAGGTCGAAACTCCTGACCTAGCTCTTAATGTAATGGCCAACGGATGGCTCATGTATCAAACAATAGCATGTCGCCTTTGGGCACGTAGCGGATACTATCAATCATCCGGTGCCTTTGGTTTTCGTGACCAGTTGCAAGATACAATGGCGTTAGTCCATACTAAGCCAAAACTGATGCGTGAGCATCTGCTTTTGTGTGCAAGTCGCCAATTTGAGGAGGGTGATGTTCAACACTGGTGGCACCCGCCATCAGGTCGGGGGGTACGTACGCATTGTTCTGATGATTACCTGTGGCTGCCTTTGGTAACATGCCGTTACATTCTAAGCACCGGGGATACAGGAATATTGGATGAATCCATCTACTTCCTCAGGGGCCGCCCGGTAGATCCGGGAGAGGACTCATATTATGATTTGCCCGAACGGTCCGATGAAACAGCCAGTTTGTACCAACATTGTGTACGAGCGATCCTTCTTGGTCTTAACTTTGGAGAACACAGCCTGCCACTGATGGGTTCTGGTGACTGGAATGATGGCATGAACCTGGTAGGAGCACAAGGCAAAGGAGAAAGTGTTTGGCTAGGTTTTTTCCTATATGAAGTGCTCAATAAGTTTACCAAGCTTGCACACTTGCATAATGATCTGCCGTTTGCCAAGCGTTGCCAAAGCGAAGCAGAACAATTGCGCCGGCAGATCGAGCAGCATGGCTGGGATGGGGAGTGGTACCGCCGTGCCTACTTTGATGACGGCACTCCACTAGGCTCATCGAGCAATGAAGAGTGTCAGATCGATTCCATTTCGCAAAGCTGGTCTGTTCTCTCCGAAGCTGGAGATGCCAAGCGTTCCAAAATGGCAATGAATGCAGTGTATGAGCGCCTGGTGCGTCCCGATGATGCCCTGATTCAGCTACTAGACCCTCCCTTTGACAAGTCGCAGTTGAACCCTGGTTATATTAAAGGTTATGTTCCTGGTGTAAGAGAAAATGGCGGACAATACACCCATAGCGCGGTCTGGACTGCGATGGCATTTGCTAAATTAGGTGACAACGCGCGCGCTTGGGAACTAATGGAAATGATCAACCCCGTCAATCATGGCAAATCTCCAAAAAGTGTTGCAACCTACAAAATAGAGCCCTATGTCACCGCTGGCGACATTTATGCAGTGCCACCACACACCGGCCGCGGCGGATGGAGCTGGTATACAGGTTCGGCCGGTTGGATGTACCAGCTTATTATGGAATCACTCCTGGGATTGAGGCTTGAAGTAAACAAGCTGCATCTTTCTCCGTGCCTCCATGCAGATTGGCCGGAGTTCAAGATACACTATCGGTACAAGAAGACTCTCTACCACATCACCGTTACACAAACAGATGCCCAAAATGAAGAGATGAGTGTGATAGTTGACGGCATTGAACAAGATGAGAAAGTTATCACTCTTGTAGATGACCGCCTGGATCACATGGTCGAAGTGAGAGTACACACCGTTGCCTAACGTAGCACCAAAAAATAGACAGAAAGTTGCATTCCATGAGTGTGAATGGAACTATCTGTGATAAACGTTATAAAATACGTTAGATTATAAAGTTTGGAATTATTTGAAGATTAAAAGATTTGCCTAGTAGATATTTTTAAGGGCTATTCTATGTATACAAGTTCTTATCTCACTTGTATAGACTATCGGTTTAATTAAATATTAAGTTCATATTTATTATCATTAGACCAGTAGTTTATAAAAGGATAATGTGATCCAAAAAATTATAAAGAAAAAAGAAAAAATCAGTTTTGTTTGTAATGAAGCCTATAGACAGTTCGTAGATGTAGGTATTGGCAATTTTTCACTCAATCAATTTATCAGTTCACTCAATATGTCCAAAGGACAATTTTACTATTACTTTCCGACTAAAGATCAATTAATATTTCAAGTAATGTCACAAAAATCATCAGAAATTATGGAAAGTAGTTTGGCTACCTATAAAGATACAAAAACATTTATGGATAAGATAAATTTACTGTTTGCTATCTATTTGAATCAAGAAAAATATTACACAGATTTTAAAAAGTTAATTATAGACAGTCTCCATATTTATATCAATACCAATGATATTGAAATTAAAAAGTTTAATAACTATACCTACAATACTTTTTTTACTATAATCGAAGATCTTTTGGATGAAGAGATAAAAAAAGGTTATTTTATTCAAAGTGCAAGAAAATTTGCAAAAGCGATTTGTGCAACTGCTGATGGTATGTTTATGCATTCATTGATGATAGAAGACTATGATCTGGCAGAAGAATTAAGCAACTATTTTATAGAAATAGAAAAGTTACTACAAGTAAAAAAAGGAGAATTGTTAATATGAAATGGATACTCGCTCTACTTATGATCACCTTAACCTTGCATGCCGACGAGGCTAAAGATATCATCAAAAAAATTGAAAAGAACCTTCGTGGTGATTACATGTATTCGACGATGAGCATGATAGTCACTTCCAAGCACGGTAAACGAACCGTCAAGATAGAAAGCTGGTCCGAGGGGAATGACAAGAGTTTTATCAAGATACTCTATCCTAACAAAGACAGAGGTATCACTTTTTTAAAGATAGACAATCAAATGTGGCAGTACATTCCCAAAATAGAACGCACCATGAAAATACCACCGTCTATGATGCTTCAAAGCTGGATGGGGAGTGACTTTACGAATGATGACATGGTCAAAGAGAGTTCTTTAGAAGAAGATTATCATGCAAAGCTGCTCTCAAAGAGTGGTAATTTAGCTACATTGGAGCTGATCCCAAAAGAAGATGCTGCTGTGGTGTGGGGCAAGATCATTATCGATGTGGACCTGAAAAATGCTGTACCTGTAAAAGAAACCTTTTACGATGACATGATGAAAAAAGTAAGGATTATGACTTTCTCTAAAGTAGAACGGCATGGTTCACATATGGTGCCCATGGTTATGGAACTTAGACCGCTTGATGAAAATAAAAAGAATAATCGTACAAAAATCATCTCTGAAAAAGTAAACTATGATGAAAAAATCGACCCATCGTATTTTACAAAACAAGCGTTGAAACGCTACTCAAGGTAAATTGATGCTTTTTTCACTTGCGGTTAGAAACATTATTAAATCCAAAGGGAGAAGTATTACCACCCTCCTTTTGAGTACATTTACCACCATATTTTTTATTGTCTATGTAGCATTTCTGGATGGTTCCCATCATCAGATCATTAAAAGTTCCGTGGAGGCCTATACAGGGTATGCACATGTCAATCTTAAAGGCTACAGAGATGAGAGCGGCTATGATGATCTCATAGAAGATGCTGACGGCATTGAGCAAATACTCAAATATGACCCGTCCATCAAAGCTTACAGTCCAAGATTTGAAACCTATGCCCTTCTCTCAGGAGATGAAAAAGCCGTAGGAAGTTTAATTGCAGGGATCATACCTTCTCGTGAAAAAACCTTGAGTAAACTGAAAGATTCACTTATCAAAGGTAAATACCTTAGTGATAATGACACCAATGCCATCTACATAGGTTCAGAGCTTGCAAAACGTCTAAAAGTAGATATAGGCAGCCAGATAGCTATGGTCGGATCCTCTATCGACTACTCTATCGCTGCAGATCTTTTTACTGTCAAAGGGATATTCAAAACAGGCCTTTTCGACTTTGATTCCCAATCGGCATTTGTTAATAAAGCCTATCTAGATACCGTTATGCTTAGTGAAAATATGGCAAGTTATTTTACCCTTTATTTTCATGACAATGACAAAATCAATAAAGTAACCACTGACCTACAGGCTTCACTTCCTGAAGAGATTGAAGCGGTCAATTGGAAAACGCTTCTTACTGCTCTGGTACAGGCAATGCTGGTTGACTCTCTCTTTGGATATATCTCTATCTCTATCTTTTTTGTAGTGATCTTTTTTGTGATCATGATATTTGCTTATGTCAATATCTATACAAGAGCACGGGAGATAGGACTTTTGCGTGCCTTGGGACTGACCTCCAAAAATATTTTTGGAATGCTTTTTCTTGAAATACTGATTCTTGCAACCATCAGTATAGTCGTAGGTACGATCATCGGTGCTTCCATTGCTTATTATTATGAACTGCATCCTATCGTGATATCAGGTATCGCTGAAACTTACAAAGAGTATGGTATTGTCAGTGATGAGATGCCTATGCACTTTGACCTTTTTACCATAGCATGGAATGCATTGACGATCTTTATACTCAATCTGGCAGCTATACTCTACCCGGTAATCAAGATCAATAAACTTACTGCAATGGAGGCTATGAGATATGTATAAGATAGCTAAACACCTAGCATGGCTCAGTATTTGGAGACGTAAAACACGTTCTTTAATGGTGATTATGATGATCGCTTTGAGTCTTTCTGGTCTGCTTGGATTGCAAGGACTGTATGATGGCATGGTAAGTCATTTGATCAATACGACCATTCGAAGTGATTCCGGAGAGATATCTCTTTACGCCAAAGAGTATCGTCTGAACAAAAGTCTTGACTACAGACTCTCTCCACTTTCAACCTTTGAAAATGCACTTTCAAAGGTTGAGGAAATCAGTGCACACTCCATACGTTTAAAGCAGGAAGGTCTTGTCGCTACCGCACACAAATCACTTGGTGCAAGCCTTACAGGTATCTCTTTGGAAAATGAACAACACTTTGGTCAGCTTGATGCATTCATCACTGGGGGAGACTATAGTTTTGGTAAAGAAAACAAAGGAGCCTTGATCGGTTCAGCATTGGCCAAAAAACTTAATCTCAGTATCAATAGCCGTGTGATCTTTACTGCTCAAGATGCAACGGGTGAAATCAACTCTATCTCATTTCGTATCTCCGGCATCCTCAAAACGGGTAATCCTTCTATTGACGACAACTCTGTTTTTGTCTCTATGGAAAAGATGTCAAACTTTCTAAACTTACAACAAAGCGCCACACAGATAGCTTTACGTGTGAAAGAAGCAGAAAGTATAAAAAAAGCACAAGAAGAACTGCAAGCATTATTGCCAGATACAGATGTGCTACGCTGGGACGAACTCTATCCTTTTCTCATACAGATGCAGGAATTGATGAATATCTTCAGTCTGGCTTTTTACACGATCGTCTTTATCGTTGCGGCTCTAGGTATCTTCGGGGTGATGCTTGTTTCTGTTTTAGAGCGGATGCGGGAATTTAGCATTATGCTTGCCATCGGTACACCCTACAAAATGGTAAGAGATCAAATACTTCTAGAAGCATCCTTTTTAGGACTGATCGGCTATATGGCAGGCGCTTTCCTAGGATGGATATTCCTTCTTTATATGTCAACAGCAGGTATTGATCTGCGCTCTTTTGAAGCAGGGTTAGAGATGTATGGATATAGTGCCCTCATGTATGCAAATATGCATCTTTACTACTTCTTTCAAGCTTTTTTTGCTGTATTTTTGGCTACCCTGCTTTCAGTGATCTGGCCTCTGCGCATGCTTAAGAAGATAAAACCCATACAAGTCATACAAGGAAAAATGTTATGAAACTCAACCATGTCTATAAAACATTCTACCCAGATACTCCCAAAGAGGTCAAAGCCCTTACAGATATCAATCTCACCTTTGAAAAGGGAGAGTTCACCACACTTAGCGGAGAGTCTGGTTCAGGAAAGACCACCCTTCTAAACATCATAGGCGGGCTTGACTCTGCTACAAGCGGAGAGATCTTTTTTAAAGATGAAGAGATATCTGCCTACAGTGAAAAGGAAATGGCTAAACTGAGACTGCATGATATCGGATTCATTTTCCAGGCGTATAATCTCATTCATGTACTTACAGTTCGTGAGAACATCGGGTTTATTATGAAGCTTCTCAAGTTTGATGAAAAAGAGATAGAGGCTCGTATTTTAGAACTTGCTTCCATCTTGCAGATTGAAGAGATCCTTGATAAACTTCCCGGTGAGATAAGTGGTGGTCAGCAGCAGCGTGTAGCAGTAGCCCGTGCCGTTGCTTCACGTCCCAAACTCATACTCGCAGACGAGCCCACAGCAAACCTGGATTCAAAAAACAGCGAACGCCTCATGAACATGCTACGCACTCTCAATGAAAAAGAGCATGTGACTGTCATTTTCGCTTCACATGACAAGTATGTTTTAAAACAGTCCAAACGTATCATCGTTCTGGGTGACGGAGTGGTCATTGAAGATCGCTAAATACCTGACCTTGCTCTGTTTAACTGTCCCTCTTATGGCCATAGAACATGATATCAGTATAGAAAACACAAACTATACCATTTCTAAAATACCTGCCTCGCAGAAAAAGAGAACCCTCTACAATTACAATAGACTGCGATTAACCGATAAGATCAAAGAGGGAAATTGGTTTGCCAATATCATCGCAGATATAGATAACTATTACGCAGAAGCGTATATTGACAGCTTTGAGTACCGATTTTTACGTGGGATCAAAGCAGATACCCCTTTTGAGATAGAGACCAATGCTAAAAATTACGGAAAAGGCGAAGTGTTTGGAAGACTGCATCGTTTTAGTGTCGGGTACGCAGATGAAAAGCACAATGTGGTTTTTGGTTTGCAAAAGGTCACTATGGGTGTAGGACGCATATGGACACCTACAGACCTTTTTAACCCCAGGAACCCCCTTGCCCTTGAGCCTGACCAGATCTATGGGAACTACGCTCTCTCCTATACTTATGCACTGGGTACACTAAGTCAAGTCATGGGTGTGGTTGCCAAACGTCATGATGACAGCTATAAGTATGCAGGAAGAGTGAAGACCAATGTTGGTGTAGCAGATATCGCAGTGGATCTCTTTTCTGGCAATGATGCCCAGATGATAGCTTATGAGATAGAAGGCAATCTGTTTGACACAGGGATAGAGTGGCGAAGCGAAGGTGGGTATTATAAAGATAAACTTTTAGATAAAGAGTTCTATCAGGCCATACTGGGTGCTGATTATGGCTTTGTCAATGGCCTTACTGTCACAACCGAGTGGCTACACTCTTCAGAAACGTACAGTGCGGAGGAAATTCTTCTCACACAAAACAGTACACTTTCAAACAACCGTCACCTCTCTTCTGACTATTTGGGCGCGTCTGCATATTATGACTTTAATCTACTCATCAATGGTGCCATAAGTATGATATATGATATAGAAGACCAAAGCAGTTTTATCTCACCTCTCCTAGAGTACAGTCTGGGAGATGATGCTTCTTTAGCTTTAGGTGCTTTACTCTATGCAGGTAAGAACGAAAGTGAGTTTGGAAGGGTTGATAACAGTTATTATCTGCGGTTTAGAGTGACGTATTGATGCATTCCTGCACGTACTAATTGATCTTTTTTCTAAACATCCATGAAGCAAAAACTAAAGATGTCAAACCTAAAGCCAGCATGGGGAGGATCAATTCTAATGCTATACCAAAAGATATATCCTTTAAAAACACACCTTTTAGTAGAACTAAAAAATGTTTTAACGATACAAAATCCGTCAGAGGTATCAGCCATGATGGCATGTTTTCAACCGGTGTTGCAAACCCTGACATCAAAATGTATGGTACCAAAACAACAAAAGCACCTAAAATTCCCTGTTGCTGCGTCGATGAAATAGACGATATGAAGAGTCCAATACCGACAATGGAAAATAAAAAGGAGATCAATCCTATATAGAGAATGAAAAGAGACCCAACGAAAGGTACACTAAAAAAGGTGATTGCTGCGAAAAAGATAACACTGGCCTCTATAATACTAATGATCAAAGGAGGAATCGTTTTTCCGACGATCAAAACAGCAGGAGACAATGGCGATACCAATGTCTGGTCAAACGTACCAAGTTCCCGTTCCCTTGCAACAGAGAGAGAGGTGAGAAGTAAAGCGATGAGCATAGATAAACTTCCCATAAGATTGGGAAGTATCCACCAAAAATTATCCAAATTGGGATTGTACCAGTTCCTGACTATAAACGTATCACTCTGCATGCTAGTGTTTGATAATGATTTTGAGAGCGCCATTTGAATATAGGATTCAGCCACTTGGGCTGTATTTGACTTTCTCCCATCTGCTATGATCTGAATGAAGGTATGCTCTTTTGACTCCAATTTTTTTGCAAAATTTTGCGGTATGTAAAGGTTTACCAAAACCTTTTGGGAATCTATAGAAGAGGTCACCTCTTTTTCACTCTTTAATTTATACACACTGGTGAAAGTATCACTCAGCTTCAATGTTCTGATTAGATCTTGACTATGTAGCGAATTATCCCTGTCCAATACGCCAATACTGATATTTTTCACCTCTAGCGTGACAGCATAAGAAAATAATATAAGTTGAACAAGAGGAGGTATTACGATGATCATCCTAGACTTTTTGTCACTTAAAATAGCTAAAAACTCTTTTCTTATCAATGCTAAAAGCGGATACATTAATCAAGCCTTTTTCTAGTGATTTTTAAAATAAAAACAAAAAGTACAGAACCTACAACAAGCATATAGATAAGATTTGGAATAATGATCTCATAAATATCTCCACTCAAAAAAAGTGTTTGTAAGATCACCACGAAATACCTCGCTGGCATAATATGCGTCATATATTGTAACCACCATGGCATACTGCTGATCTGAAATAGAAATCCAGAGAGAAGTAAAGCTGGTAAAAATCCGACAATAAGAGCGGCTTGCGCTGCAACAAACTGGTTTTTAGCCACTGTTGAGATAAGAAGTCCCAAACTCAAAGCGGGGAAAAGATAGGCGGAGGATGTTACAAATAAAAGCCAGTATGAGCCACGAAACGGAATACCAAACCATGCTAATGCGATGGATACACAAACGATTAAAGAGATCATTCCAAGTACATAATAAGGAAATAGTTTTCCCAAAAGAAGTTCAACAATAGTAATAGGTGTTGACATCATGGCTTCCATCGTTCCACTTTCCCACTCCCTGGCTACAACAAGTGCTGTTAAAAGTGTTCCAATAAGCGTTAAGATGATCGCAATGGAACCAGGGAGTAAAAAATAACGACTATGCAGAGGGGCGTTAAACCAGTATCTTGTACTTACTTCTACATTTGCAGCCATATTTTTTTTCTCAAACCCTTCTTGTTGTAGCCAGTTTCGCCACACTTCGCTAGAGTATGCTTGTACATACCCTGCGATATTTGGCTCACTTCCATCAGCGATAATTTGTATCTTTGCAGAATGTGTGACTAAATCTTCTGCGAAGGTTGAAGGTATCACTATGATCGCTCTTATCTCTCCCCTTTGAATAGGCTCCTTAAAATCTCTTCTATTTTGACTTACTTTTACATTAAAGCTCGGAGAGAGTTTAAATGAGTTCACTACACTTTGTGTGTATTTGGATGACTGTTCCACTACCATACCAACGGGTATATTTTTAGCATCAAGTGATATGGCATATCCCATGAGAAACAGAAGTATCAAAGGTAAAACCGCAGCGATCAGAATAGCACTCGGGTCTCTTATGATCTGCAAAGTCTCTTTAAAGAAGAGTGCCCTAAATCTTCTAAGATTCACCATGGTCACTTCTTTTAATCAGCTCTATAAATGCATCTTCCATGGTAGCATTCTCTGAGACTTGTGCTATTAAACTGCGGGGTGCCCCCGATGCAATTACTTCTCCTTTATAGATGAGTGCTATTCTGTCACAGTACTCCGCTTCATCCATAAAATGTGTCGTGACCATAATGGTCATACCTTTTTGCACCATCGCGTAAATATGGTTCCAAAACTCTCTTCTGGTAAGTGGATCAACACCGGAAGTTGGCTCATCTAAAAATAAAACAGCGGGATCGTGCATTACCGCACAAGCCAATGACAATCTCTGCTTATACCCTAACGGCAAATTTTTCGAAGCGGTTTTCTGAAATCTTTTTAAATCAAAAATGTCTAACATTCCCTCTATTTTCTTATTTTTATCCTTACCTTTCAGCCCATAAATGCCAGCAAAAAATCTTAAATTTTCAATAACGGAAATGTCGCCGTATAATGAAAATTTTTGAGACATATACCCTATCTTTGATCTTGCCAGAGCGGATGATTTTTCTAAACTGTACCCTAAAACTTTTGCTTCTCCGCTCGTAGGTGTCATAAGTCCACAAAGCATTTTAAACGTGACTGATTTTCCTGCACCGTTTGGGCCCAAAAATCCAAAGATCTCTCCTCTTTTGATCTGAAAACTAACATTGTTTACTGCAGTAAATGAGCCAAATTTTCTAGTTAGGTTTTTCGCCTCTATCAAATCTCCCTCTATCAGGGGAGTCTCATTCATTTGCTCTGCCAAGGCTGATACACCATCAAAACTACCGCCTAATATATCTATAAACCCATCTTCAAAGTTGGGAAGTTCATCTTCATAGTGACACTGTTCTGCTTCTAACGCTTTAAGTGGCGGCAGTTTCTCTTTTGCACTGCATATCAGTTTGATCCTGTTACCCAATATCACGCCATCTCTTACATCCTCATACAGTAAAGCCAGTTTAAGTGTTTTTCTTTTATCTTGTATATTTCCCACTATTTTAAATACTTTTCCAACCATGGTGTCCGTTAATTGTTTGGGTTCCCCCTGAAAAAGGATCTTACCCTCGTTTAACAAAATCACATCATCAAAAAGTGATGCTTCGTCCAGATAAGCCGTACTCCAAACTACACCAATATCTTCTTTTAAAAGCGTCTGCACCATAGCCCACAATTCTCTTCTAGAGATCGGGTCGACACCAACTCCCGGTTCATCAAGAAGTAAAAGTTTTGGTTTTTTGATCAAAGCACATGCCAGTCCCAACTTCTGCTTCATCCCGCCGGACAACGTACCGGCCAAAAAAGATTTAAAATCAAAAAGGGAAGTAAAGTGTAAAAGTTCATCTATTCTATGTTGTTGTCTGCTCTTGTCGATAGATTGCAGATTTGCATATAAGTTAAAATTTTCTTCTACCGTTAAATCTTCATACAAACCAAATTTTTGTGGCATATAGCCGATGAGAGACTGCACCTCATTGGAGTGTTTTGGCATATCAAAACCTAAGACATTAAGCTCCCCGCTATCTTGAACCAATAAACCGGTCATAAGTCGTATAAGCGTTGTTTTGCCCGCACCATCCGGTCCGACAAGTCCCGTTATTTTACCTTTATATACCTCTAGATCTATGCTATTAACAGCCTTGGTACCATTAAAAGATTTCAGGATGCTTTTGGCTGATATCAAATTCATTTGAGTGGCTCTATTCTGTATCTATCTTCAAATCTGGAAATTTAATGGTTACAGGCATACCTTGTTTTATCATGTCATCATATTTATTTAAAACGATTCTAAACCTATACACCAGATCTGTTCTCAAATCTTCAGTTTGAACACTCTTTGGAGTAAACTCAGCAAGAGGTGATATGAAGCTTACAGTCCCTTCATACTTGTTGTTACTGTCTGTATAGACTAAAGCTTTCATCCCCTGCTTTATAATCCCCAAATATCTTTCAGATATATAACTTCTCACCCAATACATATCTTCTTTTGCCATTTCAAGCACTACTGCAGAGGCATTCACAATAGATCCCACTTCATGTACCCTTGTAAGGATCATACCATTTGAAGGGGCATAAAGGACCGTATCGTTTAAATGTATTTGATGTTGGTTTTTTTGTGACTCCAAAGCACTGAGTTGTGCTTTTGCGCTTAGGAGATCCTCTTTTTCGTAACCGTTCTCTAAAAGTTCCAAACTGTTTTTGGCATAATCATAAAGTGCTTTAGCACTCCCATAAGCTGTTTTTGCACTATCATAATTTTCTTCTGATGTGGACTGTGTTGCTAAAAGTGTATCATACCTTTTGTAAGTGGTTTGCGTATTTTCCATTAACACTTTTTTTTGTTCCATAGTAGCTCTGGCTTTTGCTATGTCCTCTTTTCTGTACCCTTTTTTAAGCTTTTGTATTTGCGCCTTCTGAGCATCTATTTGTGCTTCTATTTGTTTTAGATACTCTTTGTAGAGGGCATTATCAAGTATAGCAAGAACATCACCTTTTTTGACCTTCTGCCCCTCTTCAAAAGGAAGACTCTCAATCTTACCTGAAACCCGAAATGCCAAAGAGACTGTTCTTACATCAACATTTCCATAAAATTTTCCGTGATTCTCTTCATTATCGGAACAACCATTAAACAATATCAAGACTGCACCACAAATGATAAATATTTTTTTCATGCTTAAAACCTTTTTTATCTAATATGATTACCAAAAGATCAAGACGAGCATTTACCTCAATTGAATTCTAGAGTCTAGCAGGGTTTAGAAATTATTTCTGTTCATTAAACCTTGTCTATGTCTTTAAGTATTTTACCGCCCATAAGCAATACCCATCCATCTATAAAGAGGCTGATCCCCACAATGATACCAACAAGATAAAGTGAAGAAAATGGCCAGCCCATTATCATAATAACTCCGAGAACAAATGACACAACTGCATTCATTAACCACATCCACCATGTCTTGTTTAAATGTGCATTCCGTGCACTCATCGCAAGACCGAAGTTCGCAAAGGCATCCATAAAAAAGTACATAGTTAAAAGCAGTCCCACTGTTGCTGCACCTCCTATAGGAGAGAAGATCATATAGATAGATACAAATATCAAGATAAAACTTTTAAGCCATCCCATCCAATCTTCACGGTTACTCATCCATGTAAGTGTTGCAAGGGAAATACCTGCAAAAAGGAGGAGAAATGAGACAAAAAGAACTGTAGTAAGTGTCATAAAAGCAGGAAGAAAAATACCAATAAGCCCGAGTATGATAAACAATATACCTGCTACTGTGGAGTATTTAGCTAATTTTTTCAGTAAATCCTCTGACATTCTTATATCCAGTTTGCAGTTCCACATTGTAACTCCTTTTTTTATTATACTTTAAATTAATGGACATATGGCTATTTAAATTGTGTTTTTTTTACATGCGCATAACCCCATGCTCCTAAAGTAAGCACGATATACAATAGAGTAATAAAAAGCAACTGTTCTAAATTACTGGCCCATTCATAGTAAAAGATAAGTATAGTACCAACAGATAGTCCCAAGATAGAGAATAAGGTAATAGTGGTTGAGGCTTGAGTCTGTTTGCGCATTTTAAAGTTTGCGATAGACATTAGCAGAGAGACCAACAAAAATGTAATGCTACCAAACTCTAAAATAAGCTGTAAACCACCCACAGCTATGAGTAGGCTGGACACCATTGCCATAGTGATGATAGCAATTTTTGGTATGTGGTTTGTCTTCAGGGAGATAATATGTGGCAGATAGCCATCTTCTGAAATACGTGCCATTTGACGAGAGGAACCAAAAAGTGTACCGTTTATAGCACTGCTTGTAGCAAGTACAGCCCCAAATATGACAAGATAACGCCCTAAATCTCCCATAACATTTTGTGCTCCAGAAGCCAAAGCTGACTCTTTGTTCCGTATGAGGTCCTCAGTTGGTATGACTAACACGGCACTCAACTCGATGAGAAAATAAATCAGTGCAACAAGCACTATGGCCGAGTAAATAGCTCTAGGGATGTTCTTATCAGGATTGTCCATCTCATTAACTGCATTGATGACAAGCTGAAAACCTTCATATGCTACAAAGGTAACAGAAGCAACGATCAGTATACTCATAACAGGTGTGGTTTTTATGTCGTGAGTCATCATCGTAGTAAAGGTATGAAAATCAACTTTTCCAAAATAAATAAGTACAATCGAAATGATAAAAAGTATAGTTAATTTTACATAAACCATAATGTCTTCAAGTTTTCCCATACCTTTGACACTCCACAAATTAACCATTACAAATAATATAATAATAGTAATCGCGACGAGTTTGCGAATGGCTTCATTCTCTGTAAAGTCAAATCCACTCATAATATAAAAAGAAAAAGTATAGGCATAAAGTGCTAAAGTACTGATGTATCCAAATAGAGTATACCAGCCTATAAAAGAAACAGCTAAATGGGAAGCAGGATAGGTACGCTTAAAAAAAGCATAGGTTGCACCTTCATCTTTATAGTAAACCCCCAGTTTTACATAGGAATACGCGGCAAACTAAGCTATTAGCCCACCCAAAGCGATGGCAAAAGGTGCCAAAGTTCCTGCCATAGAAACCGAGATACCCAAGATAGTAAAGATTCCCCCACCAACCATGCCTCCTATAGCAATAGCAATCAATTCTTTTAACCCAAGGTTTGATTTTATTGGCATATTTATCCTACTTTTACATCACTTTTAAATGTATATGACAATTCTAAAATATCTTTTTGATGACATAAGATACTATTTCTCATTATCAGATTTTTTAATTATAACATAAAACACTCATCATAACATATGTCTGTATATGTTAGGGATATATGATACAATATTAGGATTATGAATTTTTTTTAAAGCAAATAAAGGAATATCATTATGACAGAGCATTCAACAATTACGGTTGATGGCAATGAAGCCGTCGCACTTGTAGCCCACAAGATCAACGAAGTGATCGCTATTTATCCTATCACCCCCTCCTCTCCTATGGGTGAATTCAGTGACCTTTACAGCTCCAAAAAACAGAAGAATATTTTCGGCACGATTCCAGAAGTGTATGAAATGCAAAGCGAGGGAGGAGCGAGTGGTGCCGTTCACGGTGCGTTGCAGGCGGGTGCGCTTACCACCACGTTTACAGCCTCTCAAGGGCTATTGCTGATGATACCCAATATGTACAAGATCGCAGGAGAGCTTACTTCCACGGTATTTCATATTGCTTCCCGTTCCCTTGCCGCTCAAGGACTTTCCATCTTTGGTGATCATCAGGATGTGATGGGAGTAAGACAAACCGGATTTGCCTTACTAGCCTCCAATTCCGTGCAGGAAGCGCATGATTTTGCTCTGATCTCACAAGCCGCAACGCTGCATGCACGTGTTCCATTTTTACATTTTTTTGACGGATTTCGGACCTCTCATGAAATAAATCGGATTGAAAATATTTCAGATGACATACTCAAAGCGATGATAGATCTTGATCTTGTTGAAGCACATCGTAAACGGGGACTAACACCCGATTTGCCTGTGCTTCGAGGTACATCACAAAATCCTGATGTCTATTTTCAGGGGCGTGAAAGTGTCAATAAATATTATCAGGCCTTACCGAAGATTTTACAAGAGCAGATGGATACCTTTTCCAAGTTGACAGGAAGATCGTACCGGCTTTTTGATTATGTCGGTGTCGAGGATGCAGAGAGAATTATTGTCTTGATGGGTTCGGGTGCCGGAGCAGTGGAAGAGAGTGTGCACTATCTGAATGCTCAGGGTGAAAAAGTGGGGCTGATCAAAGTGCGACTCGCCCTGCCCTTTGCCATTGACGCTTTTATAAATACTCTGCCAAAATCAGTGAAAGCCATTGCCGTGCTTGACCGTACCAAGGAGTCCGGAAGCCTTGGCGAACCACTTTACCATGATGTACTTACCGCACTGTTTGAACAGCGCTCAAAGCTGCCTTTTGAGATGCCCCATATCATAGGGGGACGCTACGGTCTCTCCTCCAAAGAATTTACGCCTGCTATGATTATTGCCATCTACAAAGAGCTTGAAAAAGAGTCTCCCAAAAATCACTTCACCATCGGTATCGATGATGATGTCACCTTTACATCACTGACCTATGACCATGATTTCATTTTAGAGAACCCTACCCAGTTCGAGGCTCTGTTTTATGGATTGGGCTCGGATGGTACTGTAGGGGCGAACAAAAACACGATCAAGATCATTGGGACGGAAACGGATCATTATGCGCAAGGGTATTTTGTCTACGATTCGAAAAAATCCGGCTCAATGACCACTTCGCATCTGCGCTTTGGTCCCGATCCGATCCATTCTACATACTTGATACAACAAGCTGATTTTATAGGTGTACATCAAGCTGTATTTCTTGAAAAACTTGATTTGCTTGAAATAGCCAAACCCGGCGCCGTTTTTTTACTCAATACCCCTCATCCAAAAGAGGAGGTTTGGAAACATTTGCCGCGTGTGACACAGGAGCAGATCATAGCAAAAGGGCTGAAGTTTTACGCCATAGATGCCTATAGTGTGGCACAGGCAAGCAATATGGGATCTCGGATCAATACGATCATGCAAACCTGTTTCTTTGCCATCAGCGGTATTCTTCCAAAAGATGAAGCGATCAGCAAGATCAAAAAATCGATTCAAAAAAGCTACGGAAAAAAAGGTGATCTCATCGTAGAGATGAATTTCAAAGCCGTCGATAATACGCTTGAAAATCTATACGAAGTACCTGTCCCCACACAGGCTGAAAGTACACAAGAACTTGTACCGGTACTCAAAGGGGTGCTGACCCCATTCATTTCCGAAGTGATTGGAAAAATCACTGCTTACAAAGGAGATGCACTTTCCGTATCACAGATCCCCGATGACGGTACATGGCCGACAGGAACAACCCAGTACGAGAAACGAAACATTGCCCATGAGGTCCCGGTTTGGGATGCAGATACCTGTATTCAGTGCAATAAATGTGTCTCGGCCTGTCCCCACTCTGTCATTCGGTCTAATATTTTTGATGTCTCATTTATGAAAGAGGCACCAGAAGGGTTCCTTTCCAAGTTGGCTAAAGGGAAAAAGTTCGGGGAGAACGATCTTTTCAATATTTCCGTAGCAGTCGAGGACTGTACTGGCTGTGCCTTATGTGTTGAAGTGTGCCCTGCTAAAAACAAATCACAGACCAATCTCAAAGCCATCAATATGACGCCTCTTTCTCCCATCAGAGAGAAAGGGATCGCACAGTGGGATTATTTCCTCTCCTTGTCCAAAGTTGATCGCTCAAAACTTGATCATAATGATCTTAAAGAGTCGCAGCTCCTCGAACCGCTCTTTGAATTTTCCGGCGCATGTCCGGGCTGCGGAGAGACTCCTTATATCAAACTTGCCTCACAGCTTTTCGGAGACAGGATGGTGATCGCCAACGCTACGGGATGTAGTTCGATTTACGGAGGAAACCTCCCCACCACTCCATGGAAAACAAATGATGAAGGACGCGGACCGGCGTGGTCAAATTCGCTTTTTGAGGACAATGCGGAATTCGGGCTTGGGTTCCGTCTCGCCATTGATAAGCATGCAGATGCTGCCAAAAGCCTGCTCGAAAACCTCAAACAGAGTCTTGACAGCGATCTTGTTGAAACAATACTCAATGCACCTCAAGATGATGAAATACAAATTAACGAACAAAGGGAACGGGTTAAGCTACTTAAATCTGCCCTTCAAAAAATAGAAAGTACTGAAGCAAAAAATCTATTAAAAATGGTAGATTACCTTGTTAAAAAATCTGTCTGGTGCATCGGTGGGGATGGCTGGGCATACGATATCGGCTATGGCGGACTTGATCATGTACTTGCCAGCGGTAAAAATGTCAATATCCTTGTGCTTGACACTCAAGTCTATTCCAATACCGGCGGTCAGCAGTCCAAAGCCACCTTTACTGGTGCAGTGGCAAAGTTCGCCGCAGGAGGAAAGGCAGGCATGCCAAAAGATCTCGCTGCGATGGCCATCAATTATGAAAATGTCTATGTCGCAAAAGTTGCACTGGGAGCAAATGACAAAGCAACGGTGAAAGCATTTGTTGAAGCTGAACGTTATGACGGTCCTTCCATTATTATCGCCTATTCTCAGTGCGTGGCTCACGGCTATGATCTCAAATACGGCTTTGATCAGCAAAAACGGGCTGTAGACAGTGGTTTGTGGCCGATATTCCGTTTCAACCCAGACAAGATCAAAGAGGGAGAAAACCCGATGACGCTTGACTACAAAGGGCCAAAGATAGATGTAAAAGACTTTATGTACCGTGAGACCCGCTTTAAAATGGTTGAGAAAATAAACGCTGCGGATGCAGAAGCTTACCTCAAGACTGCATCTAAGACAGCGCAGTCACTCTACAAACGGTACCAAAACCTGCATGAGCGTTATCAGCCGACACAAAAGGAGATCTAACTATGGAACTTACTACTACTTTCTTAGGACTCGAATTAAAAAACCCCCTTATTGCCAGCGCTTCGCCGTTAACAGCATCGTTAGAGAGCATCAAAAAGCTTGAAGAAAGCGGCATTGCTGCTGTTGTCATGCACTCTCTGTTCGAAGAAGAGATCAATCATGAGATTCATCAGCTAGACCATTTTTTGCATATTCACAACAACGCCAATGCTGAAGCGACCAGTTATCTACCCAGTGAGGTAGCTTTTGGCAATCTTAACTCCGAACAGTATTTAGAAGAGATCAAAAGGGTCAAAGAAGCTGTCCAAATTCCAGTCATTGCCAGTCTCAATGGCGTTTCTGCAGGAGGATGGGTGAAATATGCAAAAAAACTTCAGGAAGCCGGCGCGGATGCTTTGGAGCTTAATATCACCTATATCCCCACGTCCATTGATATGGAGGGTCATACGGTAGAACAAATGTATATCGATACTGTTGCACAAGTAAAAGAACATATTTCCATCCCTCTCAATGTCAAAATGAACGCCTACTTTTCAAGCCCTGCCAATATGGCCAAACGCTTTGTTCAAGCGGGAGCCAATGGGCTAACCATTTTTGATAACCCGGTACGTGTTGATGTGGATCTTGAACTTCTAACACCTTTGCGGTGTGCCAACATTACAAGTGCCTCAAACCTCAGTGAAACGCTACGATGGTGTGCCATTCTCTATAAAAAACTTCCCTGTTCACTCTGTGCCAATACAGGCATTCACAGTGCAGAAGGTGTGCTCAAAGCCATAATGAGCGGTGCAGACGCTGTAGCACTGGCTTCAGTGCTTTTGATAAAAGGAGAAAGTGAAGTAAATATAATATTGAATGAAATAGCAGAATGGATGGAAAAATACGAATACGACTCTATCTCTCAGATGAAAGGGAGTATATCGTTGTCTCACACCGACAATCCTGCCGCTTATGAGCGCAACTCATATATGTATGCCTTGCAGCAGTATCGTCGCTAAAGCGTAAGGAAAGAAGACTGATCCGTATATAGTATTGTCTTCTTTTCCTAACCGCAAGATAAACAACTCTCAGGTATCTGGAACAGCATTGAGAGTATTAAGTACAGTCTGATCATGCAATCCACGAGCGAAAAGCTGATAATCTATCATTACCTTTTATCAGACAAATAAATATTTTATTTTTTATTTTTAGGAATGATTATTTTCAATACTCCATCTTTATAGTCATGTTCAAGTTTCTCTGCATTTGCATCTTCAGGCAAAGTGATGATTCTCATATAGGAACTTGCAAATCGCTCCTGCTTTAGGTAGCCTTTGTTCTCCTCCTTGTTTTCTTTAGAAGCCTCAGCTTCAATTTTGAGTACCCGCTCTTTTACAGTGATTTCAATTTTGCTTTTTTCTGCACCTGGTATATCTGCCTGAAGTACATAACTGTCTCCTTTATCTACAAGATCCATCGCAGGAGTAGTTGGAACAGAAAATGAAAATTTACTGAACGACTCTTCTTTCATCATCTTTTGATGAAAACGCTCAAAGATACCGTCCATCTCTTTTTGCATTTTTTGCATCTCTTCAAAAGGATTAAATCTCGTATCTGGTGTTTTTTCTATAGCCATTACACTAGAAGTAGCCAAAAGCAGCCCTGTAACCAGTGTCGATACAATTTGCTTCATGAAATCTCCTTTAAACAATTATTTTACTTCTATCGCTTTAGGTTTCGAACCCTCTTTTTTCTCAAGATCTATCACAAGCCTACCATTTTTGTATTGTGCATTTATCTTATCCTGATCAATCCCTTCTGGAAGAGAAAAACTCCTCTCTATTCTTCCAAATGAACTTTCCATAAGGTAATAGTCTTTCTTTTTGACTTCTTTTTTCATCTTTCTTTCACCACTGACAGTCAAAATATTATTATCTATTCTCACATCAATATCTTCTTTCTTGACACCTGGCATATCGATCTCTACATGAAAATCTCCGTTTTTCTTTTGAGCGAGATTGGCAAAAGGAAGGTGACTGGCAACATTTCTCAACACCTCTTTGCCTCTTTCATACCCCTTTTCAAAAGTCTCTTCAATTTCATTCCCTATCTCTTTGGTTTTTTCTATAATACTCATTTTGAGACTCCTGTTATTTGATCTCTATTTTTTTAGATTTCTTTTCAGGTTTTGTAAGTTTGGGGATCACCACTTCAAGCACGCCATCCTGTGACTCTGCATGAATGTTCTCAACATCTACATTTTCAGGCAAAGTAAAACTTCTCTCAAATTTACCATAAGCGCTTTCTACTTTATAATAGTCATCTTCTTTCACTTCTTTTTTTGTTTTTCTTTCACCTGAAATGGTCACGATATTATCTTTGACATCTACAGTAATATCGTCTTTTTTGACACCTGGCAGGTCTACCTCTACATGATAGGCATGCTCTCCTTCTCTTGTATTCACAGAAGGAGCAAAGTCTGTCTTCATCAAACTCCCTCTGTCTTCAATAAAGTTATCTAAAAATGAATCAAAATCTTTAAATCCTTTTCTTAGCTCCAAAAGTCCTTTTGCCGGGTTATATTTTGTTACATACATAGTTAATCCTTTATTTTTGATATATAGAAGTATAGTCCAATCCGGGACTATATATCTGCCACTTTAGTAGCATTTTAGAAAATATATAGAAAATAAATTTATGATAAAGGAAGTTGGTCTAGCAGTTTTTGCGTATCTTTAAGTTTAATATTTTTATGATGCACCTCAATGATCCCATCATGCTTAAGTGTTTGAATGTGACGATTGAGTACTTTTCGTACAGTGCCTATGAGGCTTGCAATCTCTTCATGTGGAAGATCATGTATGAGATTGAGTTTACTGTTGTTTTCATGGTTTATATTTTTAGAGATAAGTTTCAATAGCCTTGTGTGAGTATCATAAAAGGAAAGATCTAAGACTAAATCTTCCATGTCACGAAACGCTTTGGCTATGTAGGGGAAAAGAAGTTTATTGAAGTCAGGATTTTCAGCCATCCACCTTTTAACAACTTCTATGGGAAACACAATTATCTTTACTTCATCTAATGCATACAACAACTTATCGTGTACTTTATTGTCTAAAAGGGATACTACATCACACATGTCTCCATATGCTAATATCCTAAAAGTCTGCTCTTTTCCATCTTGGAGTCTGACCTGAGAGACCTTTACTCTTCCATCAAGTACAAAAAAGAACTTTTTACACATCTCTTCTGGTGTAAAAAGAAACTCTCCTTTTGAAAAGAGAACTACCTTTCCATACTTTTCAATATCTTGATGTAATGTGCTTTGTTCTATATCTAAAGGCAATATTTGCGACATTTAAACTCCTTTTACATCATAAAGAATACAAAAAATCCATTGTATCATATTTCCTCCCCCTCACCTAATATCATGAACTTTTAGATCTCAGTTCTTTTAGTCTTTTCTGGTACTCATCTTCATCACCATATCTAAAAAAGTCATCATAATAGTCATGCTGATAAGCGGTCTTCTTCGCATGTTTTATCGGGCAGAAATAAAGCTCGGTTCTACCCGCAACAGCTGAGGCATATTGCATCAGGCCGTTAAAATAAGAGCAATACATACAATGAAATTTTTCGATAGAGTTTAAATATCCAAGATACTGGCGGTCAAATATGATGTAGTCGCTTCTCTTAATAAACTCAAATCTATAAATCCGAAATATGATTTGTTGATAAAAAAAGAGTATTACATCAAGAAGCACAGCAGGAAGGATCATTCCATAGACAAGAGGAGAGGTGAGCAGATGCAAAAAAGGAATTTCACCAAACCAGCTAAAAAGATTTTTCATTTTCTCTTTTTGGGGAGCGTAAATCTAACTGTGTAAATTCTAAAAATTAGATTTATTTGATATAGTAGTCAAGTAAATTAATCTAAAAGGATTTACATATGAGCTTACTAAATACAGAAGAATTAAAGCGACAGCTCAAAGAGGGAACTTT
>JACDJC010000296.1_pt1 | contig 62578 bp, 53 predicted proteins | sample 7454191 | NCBI WGS metagenome assembly JACDJC01 (sample SAMN14253291, study PRJNA609438) | sludge metagenome | isolation source: sludge after 25d culture with pyrite and EDTA | collected 2018-12-20 | reverse complement strand
GGTCGGGTCGGAACCCGAAGCGCTGCTCGCATCGACGGAAGATCTCGACGTCGGGCTTGCACACCCGCTCGTGGCCGGAGATCACGACACCCTCGAGCCGACCCAGCACCGGGAAGTCCTCACCGATCCCCTCCCAGCACACCGCCGACCAGTTCGACAGGCCCACGCATCGAACCCCGACAGCGAGCAGCTCGTCGATGAGGGCGACGGTGTCGCCCATCGGCGGACCGAGGCTGTGGCGGAAGTGCTCGACGTAGCCGTCGACGACCCAGCCGTGTCCGGGATGTCGAGCTTCGACGACCGCCCGAACGTCGGCCAGGTCGTCGCCGCGGTCCAGGTGGACGTTGGTGGCCAGGTCGAACACCTCGGCAGCGAGTCGCTCGACCTCCACCGGGTCGTCGACGAAGCGGGCCAGGGCCAGTCGGCGATCCCACGGGATCACCACGTTGCCGAGGTCCCACACCACGACGGGATCCGTCGGGATCATCATCAGCCGGGCTCCTTCGGTGGGCCAGTCTCGTTCGGTCGGCCAGTGTCGTTCGGTCGGGCAGTCTCGTTCGGTCGGGCAGTCTCGTTCGGTCGGGCGCTTGCCTGCTGGCGCGCCCAGCGGTAGTCGGCCTTGCCGGACGGCGAACGCTGCACCTCGGCGACCCGCACGATCGCCTTGGGCAGCTTGTAGCGGGCGATGTGACGGGCGGCCTCGATCGTCAGCTCGTCGTCGGTCACCTCGACGCCATCGGCGAGCGCGACTACCGCGACGACCTCCTGGCCCCAGCGGGTCGACGGCCGCCCCGCGACCACGCAGTCGCGCACCCGGGCGTGGTGCAGCAGGGCCTGCTCGACCTCCTCGGCGAAGATCTTCTCTCCACCCGAGTTGATCGTCACCGAGTCGCGGCCGAGGAGCTCCAGTCGGCCGGCGGCGTCGAGTCGGGCGCGATCACCCGGAACCGCGTAGCGGACGCCGTCGATCACCGGGAACGTGTCGGCGGTCTTGGCCTCGTCATCCAGGTAGCCGAGCGGCACCCGTCCCGACTGGCCCAGCCAGCCCGGTTCGTCGTGGCCGGCCGACAGGACGCGGTCGAGGTCGTCGGACAGGATGCACATGCCTGGCCCCGGCGTGAAGTCGCCGGTCGTGGCGGCCTGGCCGGCCGCGCTGAGCTGGGATCCCTGCTGGCCGGTCTCGGACGCTCCGAGTCCGTCGATCACGATGGCAGATGGCAGCGCCGCGAGCATCCGCTCCTTCACGCCGGTCGACAGCGCGGCGCCGCCCGACGCGATCGCCAACACCGAGGACAGGGCCGGGGAGCCGCGGTCCAACGCGGCTTCGATCCCTTCGACGAGCGGGCGACCGAACGCGTCGCCGACGATCAGGATCACGTCGACCCGCTCGGCCTCGACGGTGCGCAGCAGCTGGTCCACGTCGAGGTGCCGGTTCCGAGCCGGCAGCACGACCGTGTTGCCGTTGGTGAAGGAGTTGAACGCGCTCCACTGCGCGGCGCCGTGCATGAACGGCGGGCCCACCAGCAGCTTCACGCAGCCGTTGACCGCCGTCGCCGCGATCTGCTCGTAGGAGCTCCACTCACCCTGGTCCTCGTGGCGTCGGCCACCCATCGCGGTGACGAAGATGTCGCCCTGACGCCACAGCACGCCCTTGGGCATGCCGGTCGTCCCACCGGTGTAGAGGATGTAGAGGTCGTCGGGCGACCAGGACGCGACCAGCTCCGGTGCCAAGTCCGGCGACGAGTCCGCCAGCACGTCGTCGAACCACTCCGCTCCGTCGAGCAGGCCGTTGCCGGAGTCGTCGGGCACCTGGAGCAGGACCTCGAGGCCGGCGATCCGTCCTCGTAGCGCGGCCAGCGTGGGAGCGAACGCAGAGTGGAACACGATCGCCCGCGTACCGGCGTCGCGGAGCAGGTACTCGAGCTCCTCTGCGACGTAGCGGTAGTTCACGTTGAACGCGACGGCGCGGGCCTTGTACGCGCCGAGCATCGACTCCAGGTACTCCGGGCAGTTGTGCAGGTACAGCGCCACGTGGTCCTGGCCGGATTCGTGGTTGGACAGCTCCGTCCGGTCGACGACGGCCCCCAGGCCCCGGGTCACCAGCGCGTTGGCGAGGCGCCGGCTGCGATCGCCGACCGTCGCGTAGCTGCGCCGGTCGAACGTGCCGTCGGGGCGGTGGGTCACGATCGCATCACGGTCGGGAACGGCGCGCTCGACGGCTTCGTGCAGGGCGGCGAGGTTGAACTCGTGGGCGGTCCTCGACCCGCGACCCTCCGATGCGCTGCTCACGTGCTGGCTCCCCGCTCCGGATCCGGGTTCCGATGCTACGGGCAGGTCGTCGGTCCGTCGAAGCGGCGACACGGCGGGCCGTCAGCCGGGGCAGCGCGTGTCATCGACGGGAACGGCGAGCGCGATGAGGTAGCGGTCGATGACGTCGGTGGCGCAGCGGTCCCGGCCGTACGCGGTGTGGCCCGAGATGTCGACGGTCACCAGTACGCCCGACTGGAGCGCAGCGGCCACGGCCCGGGCGTCGGCAAGAGGGGTGAAGGGGTCACCGGTGTTGCCGACCACCAGCATCGGTGGAGCGTCGGGTGCGGTGACTGCCGCTGGCTCGGCGGTGGGACCGACCGGCCAGGTCGCGCACGGCAGCAGCTCGTTGGCGACCGAGCCGCCGAAGCGCGGCGAGCGGGCGCGGGCCTGATCGGCGAACGTCCGCCACTGCGCCGGCGACGACGGGGGTGGCGTGTCGGTGCACACGACGCCCGCATAGGAGGCGTAGCCGCCCAGGTCGTGGTAGCCGTCGGCGAGGGCCAGAAGTCGGGCGCCGTCGCCGTCGAGGGCATCGGCCAGGGCGGGTCCGAGTCGTTTCCACCCGTCGGAGCCGTAGTCGGTGTAGATGGCCGCGGTCGCCAGCTCGGCGGGACCGACGTCGCGCCCGTCGACGGCCAGCGGTTGCTGCTCCAGTCGGGCGTGCATCTGGTCGTAGGCGGCAGCGAGGTCATCGACCCGGCACCGGACCCGGTTCGCCGAGCACCCCTGGCGGTTGCGCTCGAACGCGGCTTCGAATCCATCGATCTGGCCCATCAGGAAGTCGGTGAAGCCGGTGGCGGGGTCGACCACGCCGTCGAGCACGATGGCCCGGATCGACGACGGGAAGCGCTTCGCGTACTCCTGGCCGATCTGGGTGCCGTAGGAGAACCCCACGTAGTTGAGTGGGCCGTCGTCGAGTGCCAGACGGATCGCCTCGAGGTCGCGGGCGACCTCGCCGGTGCCCATGTTGGACAGCAGCGCCGCATCCGTCGCGCACTGGGTCGCCACCGCCGCCGCGGCCCGGTCGAGATCGTCCTGCTCCTGGGGGGAGTCGGGATCGGGGTCGAGCCGCAGGAACTGCTCGGTCGCGTCCTCGCCGCAGGTGAGCCCCTCGGAGCGGGCGACGCCGCGAGGGTCCCAACCGACCTGGTCGAACCGCTCGGCCACCTCGCCGGTGAACACGCCGGAGGCCACGAAGTCGACACCCGAACCGCCTGGCCCTCCCGGGTTCATCAGCAGCGATCCGATCCGCCGGTCCGATCCGCCGCTGGCCGGGCGACGGGCGAGTGCCAGCGTGATCGTCCGTCCCTCCGGATCGGACCAAGCCAGCGGCACGGACAGGGTGGCGCACTGGGTTCCGGCACCGACATCGGGGCAGTCGGTCCAGTGGAGCGGCTTCGGCGTCCATCCCGGCGGCAGGCCGTCGTCCACCGCGGCAGGAGCCGACGAAGAGGGCTCGGTGGTCGGACGGACCGGCGAGTTCAGCCGGCGAGCGTCCGATCGGTCGGTGCCACTCGAGCACCCGGCGACCATCACCGCCGCAGCCACCATCGCCGTGAACGCGACGGCGAATGGGTGACGACGGGGCATCGGGCCACTGTACGAGGGCACCTCGGTCACCTCGGGCCGAGCCGTGTCCGACGGTCGTAGTCTCCTCAGGATGATCTTCGGAGTGTTCGCACCGCAGGGCTGGAAGACCGAGCTGGCCGGGATCTCCGACCCGCAGGCCAAGTGGGCGGCGACGGTGCGGACGGCGCAGCTGGCCGAGGAGCTCGGCTTCGACTCGGTGTGGCTCTACGACCACTTCCACAACGTCCCGGTTCCCGCCCACGAGGCGGTGTTCGAGTGCTGGACCACGATCGCGGCGCTGGCCGCGTCGACCAGGCGGATCCGCCTGGGGCAGATGGTGAGCTGCGCGTCGTATCGGAACCCCGCGCTCGTCGCCAAGATCACCTCGACCGTCGACGTCATCTCCGGCGGTCGCCTGGACTTCGGCATCGGGGCCGGCTGGTACGACCAGGAGTACCGGGCCTACGGCTACGAGTTCCCGCCCGCCAAGGACCGGATCCGCCTACTTCGTGAGACCGTCGAGGTCCTGAAGGCGATGTGGACCCAGCCGGACACCACCTACGACGGGCGCTTCGTGCAGGTCAACGGGGCGCAGTGCGACCCCAAACCGGTGCAGTCACCGCACCCACCGGTGTGGATCGGCGGCGGGGGCGAGCAGCTGACGCTGCGGGTGGTCGCGCAGCACGGGGACCGCTCCAACTTCGGCGGCTCGCCCGCGGAGTGGGCCCACAAGCGCGACGTCCTGCGGGCCCACTGCGCGGACGTCGGCCGCGACCCCGACGAGATCACGATGACGTGGTCACCCGAGATCCACCTGCGGGAGACCGAAGCCGAGATCGTGGACGGCGGCAGCCGCAGCTTCTGGGGCGAGGAGTTCGAGTCGTGGCGCGCCGGCAACCTGGTCGGGACGCCCGAGCAGGTGTGCGAACGGATCGCCGAGTACCGGTCGCTCGGCTGCGGTGGCCTGGTGCCGTGGTGCTCGGACTACCCCGACGACACGACCCTGCGCCTGTTCGGCGAGCGGGTCATGGCCGAGTTCCGGAGCTGAGCACCGGATGGGAGCGGGACGCTCAGTCTGTCGCTCCGCTCCCGGACGCTCAGTCCATCCACCGGAAGATGATCTCCGACACGCAGCTGGGCTTGGGTGCGCCCTCGACCTCGAACGTGAAGGTCATCTTGATCTCGGCCCATCCGTTCGGCAGGTCCTCGACCGAATCGAGCGTGGCGCCGAGGCGCACGTTGGAGCCGACGGGGACCGGCGACGGGAAGCGGATCTTCCCGCACCCGTAGTTGACCGCCATCTTGATGCCCTTGACGGTCATGATCTGCGGGAACAGGACCGGACCGAGCGACAACGTGAGGTAGCCGTGGGCGATCGGCCCGCCGAACGGCGACTCGGCCTTGGCCCGCTCCACGTCGACGTGGATCCACTGGTGATCGCCCGTGGCGTCAGCGAAGAGGTTCACTCGCTCCTGGGTGATCTCCATGTAGTCGGAGTACCCCAGGTGGGTGCCGACGAGTTCCTTCAGTCCGGCGATGCCGTTCACTTCGGTAGCCATGGCGGCATCTTGTCAGGCCGGCTCGGGAGCGGGCCAGCCACGAGAGCCCCGGCCGTGACCGGGTCGGACCGGAGCTCAGCTGAACCAGATCTTCTGGTGGTCGCGGGACTGCGGGTGCAGCAGCAGCGCCACCAGGGCGTACACGAAGATCGCGTTGATGATCCCACCGGGCACCAACACGAAGCCCAGGTTGCGGACCAGCGGCGCGCCGGCCTGGAACACCACGATCAGCCGTATGGCGAACGGCAGGAACGAGGCGACGATCGCCACCTGGTAGCCGACCTTCAGCTCGTTGGCGATCCCATAGGCGCCGTACACGTTCGCGCCCAGGCTCCCGACCAACAGCACCGCACCCAGGGCAGAGCTCATCAGGCCGCCGGTGAAGATGCCGAGTACCGCCCAGAACGCGTTGAAGTACAGCAGCCACTGGCTGATCACCAGGGTCTGGGGCAGGCGCGGGTTGTACCAACGTCGTTCGGAGAGGGGCGGCATGGCTGACAGTCTGGCGGACGTGGTCGCCGGGGTGGTGCTGGCCGCGGGGAAGGGTCGTCGCCTCCGGCCGCTGAGCTCCCTGCGCCCCAAGGCGCTGTGCCCGATCGGAGCGACGACGCTGGTGGAGCGGGCGATCAGCCAGGTGGGGGCGGTGACGGGAGCACCGGTGCTGGTCAACGTGCACCACGGTCGTGACCGGATGGTGGCCCAGCTGGGCGACCGTCGGGACGTGCAGCTGTCGATCGAAGAGCCGGTGGCGCTCGGTACCGCCGGAGCGTTGGCGGCGATGGCTGAGCAGCTCGACGGTCGCAGCGCGCTCGTCGTGAACGCCGACACGGTGCACGCCGAGGACCTTGGCGCCTTCGTCGCCGGATGGGACGGGCGTCGGGTGCGCGTGCTGGGTACGCCGCAGCCCGACGTCGGCGGCTTCGGTCCTCGCAGCGGCGTCGTCGCGTCGATCGCCCCGTGGGAGCGTATCCGGGAGCTGGCGGCCGAGCCGTCGGGGTTGTGGGAGGCGCTGTGGCGCAGCGAGTTGGCGGCCGCTCGACTCGACGCGGTGCTGACGGACGGCACCGTCGTGGACTGCGGGACCCCGGCGCAGTACCTGGCGGCCAACCTGTGGCTGAGCGGTGGCCGCCCGGTGATCGGAGAGGGCGCTGTCGTGCGCGGCACCGTCGAGCGTTGCGTCCTGTGGCCGGGCGTGGTCGTCGAGCCCGGCGAGGTGCTCGTCGACGCGATCCGCGCCGATGCCCGCACCACGGTCCTCATCCGCTGAACGCAGCTGGTCACCTCGTGAACTTGGGGGATTCGGTCGCCTCACACGTCGGATCACCCCGAGTTCGGTCGACGGGGCGGGTTCAGCGGCGGCGGGGCGGGGCGACCGGCGCGGCCTCGTGGCCGGCTCGGAGCTGGCCGCACGCGGCATCGATGTCGGACCCGCGGGTGTCGCGGATCGTGACGTTGACGCCACGTCGCTGGAGGTCCTCGGCGAAGGCGTGCACGCGGTTCCGCGACGAGCCGCGCACCGCGTAGCCGGGCGTCGAGTTGAGCGGGATCAGGTTCACGTGCGCCCGCAGGCCCTTGGCGATCGCCGCCAGTCGAGCCGAGTCCTCGAACCGGTCGTTGACCTCGTGGATCATCGCCCACTCGAAGCTGAGTCGCCGCCGGGTCCGGTCGACGTAGTCACGGCAGGCCTCGACCAGCGCGTCGAGCGGGTAGCGGCGGTTGATCGGCACCAGCTGGTCGCGCAGCTCGTCGTCCGCCGCGTGCAGCGACACGGCCAGGTTCACCGGCAGGTCCGCGACGGCGAGGCGTCGGATCCCGGGGACCAGCCCGACGGTCGACAGCGTGAGGTGGCGTGCGCCGATGCCCATGTCGTCGTGCAGCCGGTGCACGGCGGCCCACGTGCTGTCGTAGTTGGCGAGCGGCTCGCCCATCCCCATGAACACCACGTTGGAGATCCGACGGTCGCCGGCCTCCCGTCGTGCCATCACGACCTGTTCGACGATCTCGCCGACACCCAGGTGGCGTTCGAAGCCCGCCTGACCGGTGGCGCAGAACCCGCATGCCATCGCGCAGCCCGCCTGGGTGGAGACGCACACGGTGCTGCGGTCGTCGTAGTGCATCAGCACGGTCTCGATCCGCTGGCCGCCGTTCAGCTCCCACAGGAACTTGGTGGTGGCGCCGTCATCCGCGGTCACCCTGGTCACCTCGGTCAGTGCGGAGGGCAGCTCGTCGTCGAGACGTGCCCGCAGCGCCTTGCCCACGTTGGTGAGCTCCGACGGGTCGCGGCCCTGGCGGTACAGCCCGTCCCACACCTGCTCGACGCGGTACGCCGGCTCAGCGGCGAGCAGCGCGGCGAGCTCGTCGTGGCTGACGTCGTAGCGGGTGCGGTGCGCTCCCATCAGCCGGTGTAGGCCGCGTCGGAGTGGTGGACGACGAAGCCGAGCCGTTCGTAGAGCCGCAGCGCCGGTGTGTTGATCGCCTCGACGTAGAGCATGCCGACCTCGAGCCCCCGGTCGGCGAGGTGTGCCAGCCCCGCCACCGTCAACGATCGTCCGAACCCCCGACCAGCGACCGACGGGTCGGCCGCGATCACGAAGATCTCGCCCATCGCCGGATCTGCCCCGCCGTTCGCGTCGGAGTCGGTCTCGGAGCGGACCTCGGAGCTGGACGCGGCCGGCGGGTGTTCGCGTGTCCAGCAGAAGCCGTCGATGCCGTCGGGCCCGTCGTGGACCAGGAAGCCGTCGGCCCGCACCCAGGGCTCGGCCAGCCGGGCGGTGAGGCGTGAACGGTCCCATCCGCCCTGGTCGGGGTGCCACCGGAAGGCTCGGTTGTTGACCCCGATCCAGGCGTCGTCGTCGGTGCCGGGCCGGAACGGGCGGACCGTGATCTCTGCGGTGGTGGCGAGCACGTCCGGCCGGAGCGGCAGGGAGACCCGCATCTGGTGCAGCAGGCGAGCCATGTGCCGCCCGCGGTCGCGCATGTCGGCGTCGAGCGCGGGCGTCACCGGCGACACCCACTCGAGTTGGAGCGAGCGCTCGATGGGGGATCGCTCGACGGCGGACCCTTCGACGGAGGACATCGTCTCGGAAGCTACCGTGCGCCGATGGCCCGACCCCGTACCCCCAAGGGCCGCGCTCGGGTCGCCGACGAGCGGTTGGCGCTCGAGTACCCCGACGCACGCTGCGAGCTCGACCACCGCGACGCGTTCGAGTTGCTCGTCGCGACCGTGCTGTCGGCCCAGAGCACCGACGCACGGATCAACCTCGTGACCCCCGCGCTGTTCGCCCGGTACCCCGACGCCGCGGCGCTCGCCGAAGCGGACCTGACCAAGCTCGAGGGCCTCATCCACTCGACCGGGTTCTTCCGAGCGAAGGCGCGGAGCCTGGTGGCGCTGTCGACCGCACTGGTCGAGCGCTTCGACGGGGAGGTGCCCGCAGCGATGCGGGACCTGGTCGCCCTGCCGGGCGTCGGTCGCAAGACCGCCAACGTGGTGCGCAGCGTGGCGCTCGACCTTCCGGGCCTGCCGGTCGACACCCACGTCCTCCGCCTGAGCCGTCGGCTCGGACTCACCGACGCGCTCGACGACGGCGACGCGAAGGACGCCGTGAAGGTGGAGATGGTGCTGAACCCGATGGTCCCGGTCGCCGAGCGAGGGCGCTTCAGCCTCCTGTTGATCCTGCACGGCCGACGGGTCTGCCACGCACGTCGCCCCCGCTGCGACCTCTGCGTGCTGGCCGACTTCTGCCCGTCCGCCGGGTCCTTCGCCGAGCTCTGAGGCTCGCGAACCACGGGTGATCACGCTCCCGATCGAGGTCTCGTCGGGGCTCCGATGTTCTCGTGGACAGTGCAGGGTCGGTGTGCTCAACTTGCGCGCACCAGGTTCCCGCCACCTGGTATCGGCGACCAACGGGCTCCCGCCGCCCGGGTCGCCCGTCCAGCGCTCCTTCGGGAGCGCTGGGCACTTTTTCGGGTCTCAACCGAGTTGATCGGCAGCGTCGAGTGCTCGTCGCAGGCGACGTTGCGCCGTCTGCAGGTTGCGCTCCACCTCGTACAGGTCGCCGAGGAGGTCGTCGCGATCGGTGCCGCGCACGACCTGGGCCGCCTCGTCGATGCGCACGAGCACCTGGTCGAGGGTCGACTGCATCGAGGCAAGGTCCGCGTGGAGGCTCACGCCGCCGATTCCTACTACTGACCCCACGACCGCCACCACTACCGTGGGACCCCGTGCTCAACCGACTCGACCTCCGCGGCGTCGCCGACCCCAGGGCTTCGCTGCCGCGCCCGAGGGTGGACGGCGACGAGCCAGTGGCCGCGGTGCGGGAGATCCTGGCGGCGGTCCGCGAGCGCGGTGATGCCGCGCTGATCGAGCTGACCGAGAGGTTCGACGGCGTGCTGCTGGAGCAGATGCGGGTCCCGTCCCAGGAGATCGACGCCGCGCTGGAGGCCACGCCGGCCGACGTCCGCGCCGCGCTGGAGCTCGCTCGGGACCGCATCCGGGCGCACCACGAGACCCAGCTGCGGGCCGAGGTCGTCCACGACACCGACGGCGTCCACATCCGCTCCTACCACCGTCCTGTCGACCGGGTCGGCTGCTACGTGCCCGGCGGTCGGGCGGCCTATCCGTCGACGCTGTTGATGACGGCGGTGCCGGCGCAGGTGGCGGGCGTCGAGCAGGTGGCGGTCTGCGTGCCGCCGGACCGCTCGACCGGAAAGGTCACGCCGGTCACCCTGGCTGCCGCGGCGGTCGCCGGCGTGGACGAGGTGTACGCGATCGGCGGTGCCCAGGCGATCGCCGCACTGGCGTACGGCACCGACCAGGTGCCCGCGGTCGACGTGATCTGCGGGCCGGGCAACAAGTACGTGGCGTTGGCCAAGCAGGAGGTCGCCGGAACCGTCGGCGTGGCCGCCGCGTTCGCCGGTCCGAGCGAGGTGGTCGTGGTCGCGGATCGGACGATCCGCCCCGAGCTCGCGGCGATCGACGTGATCCTGCAGGCCGAGCACGGCCCCGATGGGCTGGCGTGGCTAATCTCCTGGGACTCCGACGCGATCGACGCGATCGACGACGAGCTCGCCCGGCTCACCCACGCCGCGCCCCGCAGGGCCGAGATCGCCGCGACGCTGGCCGAGGGCGGCTACGCCGTTCTCGTCGACTCGCCCGAGGCAGCGATGACCGTCGCCAACCTGGTCGCGCCCGAGCACCTGGAGCTGCTCTGCGACGGCGCAGCGGACCTGGTCCCGCTGGTCCGCAACGCCGGTGCGGTGTTCATCGGTCCGTGGTCGCCGGCGTCGGTCGGCGACTACCTGGCCGGCCCCAGCCACGTGCTGCCCACCTACGGCACCGCTCGGTTCTCCTCCGCGCTGACCGTGGACGACTTCCTCAAGCACCACCACGTGGTGACCGTCGACGCCGACGCGTTCGACCGCATCGGTCCCGCCGTCCAGTCGCTCGCCGAGGCCGAGGGGCTCGATGCCCACGCCGAGTCGATCCGGCTCCGACGTGAGCTGCGTCGGGCGGCGCAGTCCTGATGGCCCGCCCGACCGTGCGCGACGACATCGCGCTGATGGACGGCTACCACTCGCCGCAGGTCGACGTCCGAGTGCGGCTCAACACCAACGAAGCTCCGGAGCCGCCGCCCGCCGCGTTCGTCGAGGCGCTGCGCGACGCGCTCGACTCGATCGCGTGGCACCGCTACCCGGATCGCGCTGCCACCGCCCTGCGCACCAGGATCGCAGCGGTGGAGAGCGCCGAGCTCGACGGCCCCGACGCGGTGCACCCGAGCTTCGGCGCTGAGCACGTCTTCGCTGCCAACGGGTCGAACGAGGTGCTGCAGTCGCTGTGTCTGGCCTACGGCGGTGCCGGACGCTCCGTCCTCGCGTTCGAGCCGACCTACGCCATGCACTCCCACATCGCCAGGGTGTGCGGGTCGAGGGTGCTCGCCGGTCCGCGCCACGACGACTTCACACTCGACCTCGAGTCGGCCCGCCGACTGATCCTGACCGAGCGGCCGGCGATCACGTTCCTGTGCTCGCCGAACAACCCGACGGGTCGGCTGGAGCCGGAGCCCACCGTTCGAGCGGTGCTCGACGTGGTCGAGGATGCGGGCGGCCTGCTCGTCGTCGACGAGGCGTACGGGCAGTTCTCGCCGTGGTCGGCGCTGTCGCTCGTCGGCGAAGATCGGTCGGTCGTCGTGACCCGCACGTACTCCAAGACGTGGTCCGCAGCGGCGCTCCGCCTCGGCTACTTCATCGGTCCCACGTGGGCGGTCGACGACATGGAGAAGGTCGTGCTGCCGTACCACCTCGACTCGCTCACCCAGACCGCCGGGGTGCTGGCGCTGGACTTCGTGGCCGACATGCGCCGCCGCGTCGCCCACCTGGTCGAGGAGCGCGGCCGGGTCGAGGCAGCGCTGGTCGACCTGCCCGTCGACGTGTGGCCGAGCGCGGCGAACTTCATCCTGTTCCGACCCCGCGATCGCGACGGTGCCGCGGTGTGGCAGGAGATGGTCGACCGGGGGGTGCTGGTGCGGAACTGCTCGTCGTGGCCCGGTCTCGAGGGGTGTCTGCGCGTGACGCTCGGCACCTCCGAGGAAGACGGCGAGTTCCTGGATGCGCTGCGCGGCGCCCTGTCCTGAGCGGACATCCCCCGTTCTGTGTGTCACCCGTTCGCTCACGCCACGCCCGTTACACCGAGAACGTCGTTGCTGTGCGCGATCCTGTTGTGGTGAGCACCTCCCCGAGAACCGCGTCCGCAGAGCGCATCACCAAGGAGACCAAGATCGCGGTCGCGGTCGACGTCGACGGCACCGGCCTGACCGACTGCAGCACCGGCCTGCCGTTCTTCGACCACATGCTCGACCAGCTCGGCCGCCACGGCGGCATGGACCTGACCCTGCACGCGACCGGCGACCTGGAGATCGACGCCCACCACACCGTCGAGGACTCGGGGATCATCCTGGGCGAGGTGCTCCGCCAGGCGCTGGGCGACAAGCGCGGCGTCCGACGCTTCGCCTCCATCCGGGTGCCGCTCGACGAGGCGGTCGTGGAGGCGGTGCTCGACCTGTCGGGTCGGCCGTTCCTGCACTACGACATCGACCCTCCGGGAGTGAAGATCCTGGGCGACCCGCCGTTCGACCCCCAGCTGATGGAGGAGTTCTGGCGGGCGTTCGTGGGCTCCGCCGGCATCACCCTGCACCTGACGATGGTCCGCGGTCGCAACACCCACCACATCATCGAGGCCTCGGTGAAGGCGGCGGCGCGGGCCATCCGTGATGCCGTCCGCGTCGAGGGCAGCGAGCTGCCCTCGACCAAGGGCACGTTGTGACCGCACCGTTCGAACCCTGGCGCGCCACCGACGACTGGGCCGACGTCGCACCCCGGGTCGCGGTGCTCGACTACGGCATCGGCAACCTCCGCTCCGCCGAGAAGGCGCTCGCCCACGTGGGTGCTGACGCCGTGCTCACCGCCGATCCCCTCGAGGTCGAGCGTGCCGCCGCGGTCGTGCTGCCCGGCGTCGGAGCGTTCGGTCGCTGTCGCGAGGCGCTGGCCGAGACGGGACTCGACGAGGTGGCGTTGGAGGCGGTGGCATCCGGCCGACCGTTCCTCGGCATCTGCGTCGGCATGCAGCTGCTGTTCGAGGAGTCGGAGGAGTCGCCGGGCGTGACCGGCCTGGGCGTGCTCAGCGGTCGGGTGCAGCGGCTGCCGACAGGCGTGAAGCACCCGCAGATGCAGTGGAACCGTCTCGACCCGGTCACGGAATCACCGCTGCTCGACGGGCTCGGTGACCGGCCGTGGATGTACTTCGTGCACTCCTTCGCCCCAGAGGCGACAGCGGACGTGATCGCCACCTGCGACTACGGAGGCCCCGTGACCGCTGCGGTGCAGCACGAGATGGTCATGGCCACGCAGTTCCACCCCGAGAAGTCCGGTTCGGTCGGACTGCAGCTGCTGGCCAACTTCGTCCGGCTGGCGGCGTCGGTGCCGGCGGGGGACTGAGGTCGACGTGGCGATGGACCTGTACCCCGCGATCGACCTGCTCGACGGCCGCTGCGTGCGGCTCTACCAGGGCGACTACGGCCGGAGCACCGTCTACGGCGATGACCCCGTGGCCCAGGCGTTGGCGTTCCAGGCCGAAGGCGCGCCCTGGGTCCACGTGGTGGACCTCGACGCGGCACGCACCGGCGAGCCCCGCAACCGTGACGTCGTCGCAGCGATCGCCGGTGCGCTCGACGTGCCGGTGCAGACCGGCGGCGGCGTCCGCACCGCCGAGGCCGCTCGGGCGTTGTTCGACGCCGGGGTGGCGCGGGTGGTGCTCGGCACCGCGGCGCTGGAGGACCCCGACCTGGTGCGCCGACTGGCCGCCGAGCACCCGGTCGCAGTCGGCCTCGACGCCCGTGGATCGGAGGTGGCGGTCCGGGGGTGGCTGGAGGGCTCCGGCGCCGACGTGTTGGACCTGGCCGTCGCGTTCCAGGACGCCGGTGTCGCCGCGCTCGTCGTCACCGAGATCAGCCGCGACGGCACGTTGGAAGGTCCTGACCTGGACGGCCTGTCCCGCGTCCTCGCCGCGACCACGGTGCCGGTGATCGCCTCGGGCGGCATCGGCACCCTCGACGACGTCGCTGCGCTGGCCGATCTTCGCAGCGGTGGCCGCACCTTGAGCGGTGCGATCACGGGCCGTGCCGTCTACGAGGGAGCGTTCAGCGTGGCCGAGGCGGTGCGGGTCGGCCGTACCGCCTCGTCCGCCGCAGCACAGGACCAGGGGAGCGCGTCATGACCGCCGTCGTCCGGGTGATCCCGTGCCTCGACGTCGACGCCGGTCGAGTCGTCAAGGGCGTGAACTTCGTGGAGCTGCGCGACGCCGGCGATCCGGTCGAGCTCGCCGCCCGCTACGACGCCGAAGGCGCCGACGAGCTGGTGTTCCTCGACATCACCGCGTCCTCCGATGCCCGGGAGACGACCGTCGAGATGGTCCGCCACACCGCCGAGGAGGTCTTCATCCCGTTCACCGTGGGTGGCGGCATCCGCTCCGTCGAGGACGCTCGCCGCATGCTGCGCGCCGGGGCGGACAAGGTCGGCGTGAACACCGCGGCGGTCGAGCGGCCGGAGCTCGTCGCCGAGATCGCCGAGGAGTTCGGCGCGCAGTGCGTCGTGGTCGCCATCGACTCCCGGGGTCGCCGGCCGAACCCCGATGGCACGCCGGGCGACGGACCCGAGTTCGAGGTCTACACGCACGGCGGCCGCACGCCCACAGGGCTCGACACGGTGCAGTGGGCTGAACGCGTCGTCGAGCTGGGAGCCGGCGAGATCCTGCTCACGTCGATGGATCGTGACGGCACCAAGGACGGCTTCGACGTGCCGGTCACCTCGGCGGTCAGCGCTGCGTCCAGCGTGCCGGTGATCGCATCGGGCGGCGTCGGCACCGCCGAGCACATGGTCGAGGGTGTGACGCTCGCCGGAGCCGACGCCGTGCTCGCCGCGTCGATCTTCCACTTCGGCGAGTGCAGCGTCGCCCAGGTGAAGGCCGCGATGGCCGCCGCCGGCATCGCCGTCCGTCCGGTCTGACCCGCCCGGTCTGACCCGCCCGCTCTGACCCGCCCGCTCTGACCCGCCCGGTGTCCACGCGGCGAGGTCGACGGGTGCGAGGGAGGAGCGGTTGGAAGCGGGGCGGGTACGTTCCAGTCCATGGAGCTCCGCATCTTCACCGAACCCCAGCAGGGCGGCACCTACGACCAGCTGCTCGCTGTCGCGCAATCGGCCGAGAAGCTGGGCTTCGGCGCCTTCTTCCGTTCCGACCACTACCTGGCGATGGGCGAGACCGCCGGGCTCCCCGGTCCGACCGACGCGTGGATCACACTCGCCGGGCTCGCCCGGGACACCTCGACGATCCGGCTCGGCACGCTCGTGACCGCCTCGACGTTCCGCCTTCCCGGTCCGTTGGCGATCTCTGTCGCCACGGTCGACGCCATGTCGGGCGGTCGAGTCGAGCTGGGGCTCGGCGCCGGTTGGTTCGACGCCGAGCACACCGCCTACGGCATCCCGTTCCCGTCGCTGAAGGAGCGCTTCGAACGCCTGAGCGAACAGCTCGAGGTCATCACGGGCCTCTGGGGAACACCTGCGGGCCAGACCTTCGACTTCGCAGGTCGCCATCACCAGCTCGAGGGCTCGCCCGCGCTGCCCAAGCCGGTCCAGCGGCCGCGCCCGCCGATCATCATCGGTGGGCTCGGCCGTACGCAGACGCCTCGGCTCGTCGCCGAGTTCGCCGACGAGTACAACGTGCCCTTCGCCGACATCGACACGACCCGGGACTTGAACGCGAACATCGACACCTTCCTGGATGCACATGGTCGCGAGCGGTCGAGCGTCGTGCGGTCGGTGGCGCAGGTCCTCTGCGTGGGAGCCGACGAAGCCGAGGTCGCCCGTCGCGCCGGTGTCATCGGGCGCGAGGTCGACGAGCTGCGCACCAACGGGCTGGGGGGCACGCCCGACGAGGTCGTCGCCAAGCTGCAGGCGTTCGCCTCGGCGGGGATCAGCCGCGTGTACCTGCAGGTGCTCGACCTCGACGACCTCGACCACCTGGCCCTCGTGGCGGAGCAGGTGATGCCCGCCGTCACCCCGCTCTGACGGGCCCTCCGACGACCCGGCGGTAGCGTGGGGCGCCCATGAGCGAGTCCGACACAGCGCCAGATGCCCCATCGCCCGACGACGTGATCGCGCCCGACGAGGTGACGGCGGCCGATGACGCCGCCGGCGTCGAGCCGGTGGACTCCGTGGACTCGGTCGAGCCGGTCGGCGGTCCCGCGCCTCGGCACCACGACAAGCTGCCGATGCGGATGCTCAACGACCGGATCCTGGTCAAGGTCGACCCCGACGGCGATCGTCGCTCGTCCGGCGGCATCCTGATCCCGGCCACGGCGCAGATGGGCAAGCGCCTGGCCTGGGCCGAGGTCAGGGCCAAGGGCCCGAACGTCCGGGCCGTCGAGGAGGGCGACCACGTCCTGTTCAACCCCGAGGACGTCTACGAGGTCGAGGTCCGGGGCGAGACGTTCATCATCCTCCGGGAGCGAGACATCCACGCGCTGGCATCCGAGCGCCTCGAGGCCGGACACACGGGGCTCTACCTCTGAGCAGGACAGGAACCGAGGAGGCAGGTCTGCTGGAGGGCTCCTACAGTCTGGCCACCATGGTCGACCCCGCCGCCAACTCCGAATCACCTGACCCCGAATCGCCCGCTGCCACGCCGATCCCGGTCCGAGACGACGACCTGGCGCTCATCCGCTACGACGACGACGGGCTCGTGCCCGCGATCGTCCAGGACGTCGAGACCCGGGCCGTGCTGATGATGGCGTGGATGAACGCCGAGACGCTGCGCATGAGCCTCGAGCAGGGCCGCACGGTGTTCTGGTCCCGGTCCCGCAGCGAGGTCTGGCGAAAGGGCGACACCTCCGGCGACCGCCAGTTCATCCGCTCCGCGCACTACGACTGCGACGGCGACGCGCTGCTGTTCCTGGTCGAGCAGGAGGGCAGGGGCGCCTGCCACACCGGCGCCTACACCTGCTGGTTCCGGGCCTTCGGGACCGACGACCAGACCGTCGAACGGCCCGGGCCCACGTGATCTCGCGCGAGCAGTTCCACGCCCTCGCCGCCGAGCACCGGGTGGTGCCCGTCACGCGCACGCTGCTCGCCGATCTCACCACCCCGGTCGCGGCGTTCGCCCGCTGGTGCGGACCGGATGCGCCGACCGACGGCTCGCCCGCCCGGGCCGGGTTCCTGTTGGAGTCGGTCGATCACGGCGGCCGCTGGAGTCGCTGGTCGTTCGTCGGGCGCGACCCTCGCCTGCGGCTCGTCGCCCGGGGCGCCGCGGTCGAGATCACCGGGAACCTGCCCGGTGGCCTGGTCCAGGAGCTGCCGACCGACCGGGGCGTGCTGGCGACGCTGGAGGTGCTGCTCGAGCACCTCAGCACGCCGTCGGCGGCGCTGCTGGCCTCGGTGACCGGCGTCGACGAGGTGGACCTCCCGCCGCTGCACTCGGGCGTCATCGGCTACCTGGGCTACGACGTGGTCAGGGAGGTCGAGGCGCTGCCTGACGTCCCCGAGGACGATCGTGGCCGGCCCGACGCGGTGCTGTCGGTGATCGGCGAGATCGCCGCGTACGACCACTGGTCCCAGCAGGTCACGCTCGTGGCCAACGCGTTCGTGGCGCCGGACGCCGGGCCTGACGCGGTCGATGCCGCCTTCGACGACGCGGTGGCCCGCCTGGAGCGGATGGCGGCCGACGGCGCCACTCCGCTCGACGAGCCGCTCGTCGAGCCGCCCACCAAGGCCGATGATTCGGTGCAGGTCGTCTCGTCGATGGCCGGCGGGGCCTACGAGGCGGCGGTCGAGGTGGCCAAGGAGCACATACTCGCCGGCGACATCTTCCAGGTGGTGCTCGCTCAGCGCTTCGACTTCTCCACGACCGCTGAGCCGCTCGACATCTACCGCACGCTGCGCCAGGTCAACCCCAGCCCCTACATGTTCCTGATGCGCGAGGACGATCTGACCCTCGTCGGCTGCTCGCCCGAGCCGATGGTCCAGCTGCTCGGCGGTCAGGTCATCTCACGGCCCATCGCCGGCACCCGCTTCCGCGGTCGCACCGACGAGCACGACCGACAGCTGGCCGCGGAGCTGATCGAGCACCCCAAGGAGCGGGCCGAGCACATCATGTTGGTCGACCTGGCCCGCAACGACGTCGGCCGGGTCGTCGAGTACGGCACCTGCCACGTGGACGAGCTGATGACGCTCGAGCGCTACAGCCACGTCATGCACCTCACGTCGCAGGTCTCGGGCACCCTGGCCGAGGGGCGCACGCCGATCGACGTCCTGCGGGCCACGCTGCCTGCGGGCACCGTGTCGGGTGCGCCGAAGGTCCGGGCGATGGAGATCATCGACGAGCTCGAGCCGGTCAAGCGTGGCCCGTACGCGGGCATCGTCGGCTACGTCGACTTCTCCGGCAACATCGACACGGCGATCGCCATCCGGACGATGCTCGTCGAGCGGCCGGGACCGGACGGCACACGTCGTGCCTGCGTGCAGGCAGGCGCCGGCGTCGTCGCCGACTCGGTGCCGGCCGACGAGGAGCTCGAGACTCGCAACAAGGCCAAGGCGTTGCTGTCCGCGGTGCCGGCCGCGGAGCGGATGACCGCACAGCGCCGGGCCGTGGCAGAGGGAGCGACCTCGTGAGCGACTTCGATCCAGCAGCGACGGCCGAGGGCGTGTCGACGGCACGCACCGGGGTGGCGGCGTTCCCGTACCGACGTGATGTGATCGAGGTCTCCGGTCCCGATGCGGTCACCTACCTGCAGGGCCAGGTGTCGGCCGACGTCGCCGGACTCGGGGTCGGGGAGAGCTGCTGGTCGCTCCTGCTGGAACCGCAGGGCAAGGTCGACGCGTGGCTCCGGTTGACCCGGGTCGCGGAATCCGAGCTGCTGATCGACGTCGACGGCGGGTGGGGCGAGCGCACCCTGACCCGCCTGCAGCGCTTCCTGCTCCGCGTCGACGTGACCATCGAGGCGACCGAGCGTGCCTGCGTGGCGCTGAGGGGACCGTTGGCACCGGACGCCGTCGACAGCGTGGCTGACGCGGCGGTCGTGGCGTCGGTCGACTGGCGAGGGCTCGCCGGCGTCGACCTCATCGGAGCGAGCGGCGCGGCGCCGGTGGTCCCCGAGGCGATCCCCAGTCCGGACCCGTCGGCTCTGCACGTGCTGCGCGTCGAGCAGGGATGGCCGGCGATGGGTCACGAGCTGGACTCCTCGACCATCCCCGCAGAAGCCGGCCAGTGGTTGATCGACGCATCGGTCAGCTTCACCAAGGGCTGTTACACCGGCCAGGAGCTGGTGGCCCGTGTGGACAGCCGTGGCGGCAACACACCTCGGCACCTCCGAGGGCTGCTGCTGTCGGACGTCGGCGGATCGATGACCGCCCCCGAGTCCGGGACGGCGGTGCTGTTCGACGGCGTCGAGCGGGCCGTCGTGACCAGTTCGGCGCACTCGCCGACGATCGGCGCACCGATCGCGCTGGCGCTGGTGCACCGCAGCGTGGAGCTCGGTGCGACCGTCGACGTCGGGGGCACTCCCGCCACCGTGGTCGACCTGCCCTTCGTCGGTCCTTGAACCGGGTCGGTCCGCTTCCAACCCGGTGGCCGGGTCAGGTTCTGTGTGCGGTGAGCGCGGCTCTGCGACATGGAGTGCACACAGACGCGGGCCATCCGGCCGGATCCGGCCCGGGTCGGCCGGCGCTACCGTGCCGACATGGCCACGTACCTCGACGCCATCGTCGCCCGCCACCGCGCCGAGGCCGAGGCGGACACCCGGTCCACCGGTGGGCTGATGGCGGCAGCCGAGGAGCTGCCGCCCACCCGGGGGTTCCGGGCCGCGCTGGCCGCGGCGACGGACCTGGCGGTGATCGCCGAGGTCAAGCGGCGGTCGCCGTCCAAGGGCGACCTGTTCGCCGACCTCGACCCGGCCGTCCTGGCCGCCGACTACCAGGCCGCGGGCGCGACCTGCCTGTCGGTGCTGACCGACGCCGAATCCTTCGGCGGCTCGATCGACGACCTCGTCGCGGCCCGTGCGGCGGTCGAGCTGCCCGTGCTGCGCAAGGACTTCACGGTGTCGGCCAACGACGTGTGCGACGCCCGGCTCATGGGCGCGGACTGCGTGCTGCTGATCGTCGCCGCGCTGAGCGACGGCGAGCTCGACGAGTACTCGTCGCTCGCCACCCAGATCGGCCTGGACGTGCTCGTCGAGGTCCACGACGAAGCCGAGATGGAACGTGCGCTCGCACAAACCGCCGGTGACCTGATCGGGGTGAACCAGCGCGACCTGGTCACCTTCGCAGTCGACCAGGCCCGCGCCGTGCGTGTGTCGGCGTCGATGCCCGCCGACACCGTCCGCGTGGCCGAGTCGGGCGTCCGGGGTCGACACGACGCGCTGGCGCTCGCCGCGGCCGGCTTCCACGCCGTGCTGGTGGGCGAGCACCTGGTGACGGCTCCGGATCCCGCCGCTGCGCTGGCGGCACTCCGCGTGCCGCGGCCCTGAACCGCTCCGCGCTCTCGACCCGCTGCCCCGCTCCTGCTGACGGGATGGTCGCTCGACGACCACCTGGTACGCCGAACCGAGGCGGGGGTGGTGCTGGCACCACCGAAGTCGCGTGTCACCGCCCTTTGCGTAGAAGGTTCGAGCCGCGACCATGGATCGGTGGACGCATCGGCACTGGTCGCCCGCACGACGGTTCGCAGCACGTGGCGCTCGCTCGTCGTGCTCGGCGTGCTCGCCGGTCTGACCGCCGGTCTGGCCATGGCCGCCCTCTCGGGTGCCCGACGCAGCGCGAGCGCATGGGATCGGCTGCGCGACGAGACGCTGGCGTCGGACGCCATCGCGTTCGCCAGCCAGGTCGGCGTCTACGAGCCGGACTGGAGCGAGGTCATGGCGCTCCCGTACGTGGAGGCGGCAGGAGCGTTCGGCATCACGTTGAACGCCGAGGCGGACCAGGCATCAGCCTTCGTGAACGTCGGCGGCGACCTGTTCACCGAGGTCGACCGGCCGCGCGTGCTCGAAGGCCGCCTCGCCGCCCCCGACGCCGCGGACGAGGTCGTGATCGCCAGGCCGACCGCGACCGACGAACCCGCTCCGTACGGCCTGGGCGACACCATCACGCTGCACCTGTACTCGACCGAGCAGCTCGAACGCGAGGACTACAGCGGCGAACCGGAAGGCCCGACGGCGTCGGTCGAGGTGGTCGGGATCACCGACTCGCCCTTCGAGCGGACCGCGATCCCCGCGGCGGGGTCGCTGATGTTGGGCGAGGCGTTCTGGGAACGCTATGGCGACCGGACGACGACGTTCTCGAACCTGATGGTCCGACTGGAGAACGGTCAGGCCGACGTGGCCCGCTTCACCGAGGACGTCGCCCGGATCATGGGGTCGAGCATCCCGGTCGAGGACTTGGCCGAGAACTCCAAGCGGGTGACCAACGGGACGCAACTCGAGGCCAGCGGACTCGTCCTGTTCGCCGTGGCAGTGGTCGCGGCGGGTGTGGTGCTGCTGGGGCAGGCGCTGGTGCGATCGGTGCGTTCCGGTGCATCACCGGCGCCCACCCTCTCGACGATGGGGATGACCAGGGCGCAGGTGGCCGCGTCGATGGCGATGCCGTACCTCCTGGCGTCGGTGGCCGCGATCGTCGTGGGTGCAGCGAGCGCGATCGCCGGTTCGTGGTGGTTCCCGATCGGTCTGGCCCGCCAGCTCGACCCGGACCTCGGCATCCACCTCGACTGGCCGGTGATCGTTCCCGGTCTGGTTCTGGTGGGCTCGGCGATGGTGGCAACGGCTTGGGTCGCGGCGTGGCGCGCCGCGGGACCGAGTTCCGCTGTCCATGCCCGTCCCGCCTGGTCCGCCCAGGTCGCGGCCCGCTCCGGCCTGCCTGTCACCCCGGCGGTCGGGGCGTCCCTGGCGCTCGACGCCGGCAGCGGTCGCCGTGCGGTTCCGGTCCGTGCCGCCATGCTCGCCTGCGCGGTCGGCGTGCTGGGAGTGGTGGGTGCCCTGACCATCCGCAGCGGGATCGACGACGCCGTATCCAACCCGGAGCGCTTCGGGGTGGTGTGGGACGCGCTCCTCCACCTGCCCCCGGATCCCGGCGACGGGAGCGTGCAATCCGTGATCGACGAGGTGATCGATGACGACCGCGTCGACGCGGTCGCCGCGGCGCTGCGTGAGCACGTCGACGTGAAGGGCCGGCCTCTTCCCGTCTACGCGACGACGGACCTGAAGGGTTCGCTCGGGATGGTGGCCATAGAAGGTCGCATCCCGATCACGACCGGGGAGATCGCGATCGGTCCCGCCACGGCCAAGGCCCGGGCTATCGACGTCGGCGACTCGATCCCGGTCGGTCCTGACGGGGACCCCACCGAGGTCGTCGGGCTGGTCCTGTTGCCGCAGACCCCGCACTCGAGCTTCGACCAGGGTGCAGTGTTGACGGCACCGGAGCTGGAGCGGATGGTGCAGCGCGCCCGCACCGTGGATGCCGAGGTCTCCGGCCAGGAGCCCGACCCGTCGCCGCTGCAGGTCGCCTACGCGATGCGGGTCGATCCGGACGCGTCGGTCGACGACGTCGCCGCTCCGATCCTGGAGGTCGCCGACGGTGACCCGTCGGCGATCGAGATGTCGGAGATCCCGGCCGATGCCGAGAACCTCCGCAACGTGCGGACGCTGCCGCTGCTCTTCGCCGCCTTCACGGTGTTCCTCGCGGTGGGCGCGCTCGCGCACGTGACCGCGAGCACGATCCGGCGTCGGCGAGGGGAGATCGCCGTGCTCCGGGCGCTCGGTCTGACCCCCCGCCAGGCGCGCCGGGCGTTCTCGTGGCAGGGCTCCACCCTCGCATTCGTCGGCCTGGCCGTCGGCATCCCGCTCGGCATCCTCGCCGGCACCGCCATCTGGCGGTGGGTTGCTCGGGCCACACCGGTGGTCTACGTCTCACCGGTCCTCTGGTGGGTGCTGGTGGTGGCCGTACCAGCCACGTTGCTGATAGCGGTGGCCGTCGCCGCGCTGCCGGGCGGACGCGCCGCCCGACTCCACTTGGGCGAGACGCTCCGCGCCGAGTGACAGTCGCAAGCCGAGTGACAATCGGAGAAGGACGCTGATCGAAACCCTCCGCGAGCGAGCGACGACGCACCGGTAGCGTCCAGGCCGTGTTCGTGAAGATCTGCGGCATCACCAGCGAGGAGGACGCCCTCATGGCGACCGCCCTCGGTGCCGACGCGGTGGGCTTCGTGTTCGCACCCAGCTCCCGTCAGGTGAGCGTCGGCACGGTCCGCGACATCGTCAAGCGACTTCCGCCGGAGGTCGTCACCGTCGGCGTGTTCCGCGACCAGGCTCCTCAGACGGTGATCGACACGGTGCTCGAGTCAGGGCTTCGCGCCGCGCAGCTGCACGGCCACGAGACGCCCCAGGACGCTGCGGCGATCCGGCCCTACGTGCATGCGCTCATCGTCGCCCTCGCCGTCGGAGACCCGGCGCTGGCGCACGTCGACTCCTACGGTGCGGACGCGCTGCTGCTCGACTCGCCGATGCCGGGCTCCGGCAAGGTGTTCGACTGGGCGCTCGCCGAAGGCGTCCCGGTCGGCCGACGGATGATCCTGGCGGGGGGCCTCACGCCCGGCAACGTCGCCGATGCGGTCCGCGAGGTGCAGCCGTGGGGCGTCGACACATCGACCGGTGTGCAGATGGACGGCGATCCGCTCCGCAAGGACCCGATCAAGGTGCAGCGCTTCGTGCGCAACGCCCGATCCGCCGCGACCCAGCCGTACCACCCCGACGGACTCGGCCCGTTCGACTGGGCCGACGCCGGCCTCTGACCTCTCACCGTCGCCCGCGCCCCCGCCACCTGCACTTCTGACGAGAAGTCAGCACCGATCTGGTCGGGTTCTCACCGCAGAAGCGCGGGATCACCGGAGCGAAACGCGTTTCGGGACCTCGGCGCCGAGCGCTACCGTGCCGCCCGTGACCGAACCGGCCCGACCCCCTGCCGACGCGGTCATGGGCCAGCCCGACGCGACGGGCCGCTTCGGTCGCTTCGGTGGCCGCTTCGTCCCCGAATCGCTGATGCCGGCCTTGATCGAGCTCGACGCAGCGTTCCGCGACGCCTGGGCCGACCACGGCTTCCGCTCCGAGCTCGACGAGCTGCTCCGCGACTACGCCGGGCGGCCCAGCCCGGTCACCGAGTGCCATCGGCTGTCGGCGGAGCTCGGTTGCCGGGTGCTGCTCAAGCGCGAGGACCTGAACCACACCGGTTCGCACAAGATCAACAACGTGCTGGGTCAGGCGCTGCTGGCCCAGCGCATGGGCAAGACCCGGCTCGTGGCGGAGACCGGCGCCGGCCAGCACGGCGTGGCGACGGCAACAGCCGCCGCGCTGCTGGGCATGGAGTGCCTGGTGTACATGGGCGAGGTCGACATGGCACGCCAGGAGCTGAACGTGTTCCGCATGCGGCTCCTCGGGGCCGAGGTGACGCCCGCCCGGTCCGGGAGCCGCACGCTCAAGGACGCCGTGAACGAGGCGATGCGGGACTGGGTGGCCACCGTCGAGCACAGCCACTACTGCCTCGGCTCGGTGATGGGTCCGCACCCGTATCCATGGATGGTGCGCGAGCTCCATCGCGTCATCGGCACCGAAGCCGCGGCGCAGTGCGACGCGCTGCTGGGCGGGCCGCCCGACGTGGTCGTGGCCTGCGTGGGCGGCGGTTCGAACGCGGCAGGCATCTTCTCCGGCTTCGCCGAGACGCCGTCGGTCGACCTCGTCGGCGTCGAACCCGCCGGCGGCGCGGCGATCGGCGACGGCGTGCCCGGCATCGTGCACGGCATGCACAGCTACCTCAAGCAGGACGAGTTCGGTCAGGTGGTGGAGGCCCAATCGATCTCCGCCGGCCTGGACTACCCGGGGGTGGGGCCGGAGCACTCCCACCTGTCCGACGCCGGGCGAGCCCGCTACGTGGCGGTCACCGACGCAGAGGTGATCGACGCGTTCGTGCTGCTGAGCCGCACCGAGGGCATCATCCCGGCGCTCGAATCCGCCCACGCTCTCGCTTGGGTGGCCAAGGACCGCGTCGAGCTCGCCGGCCGCAGCGTGCTGGTCAACCTGTCGGGCCGGGGCGACAAGGACGTGGCGCAGATGATGGACGTGCTGGCGGACCGGCTGTGACCACGCCGTCAGCGTCCGAGCCGCACGGTCTGGAGGCTGCGCTGCGGGAGCGTCGCGACGCGGGCGGCAAGTGCCTGGTCCCGTACCTGACCGGCGGCCTGTTCGCAGGAGGCGACGGCGACTGGACCGACGTGCTGCGGGCCGTGGCCGGTGCGGGCGCAGACGGCATCGAGGTGGGCATCCCGTTCTCGGACCCGGTGATGGACGGCCCGGTGATCCAGGAGGCGTCGGAGCTCGCGCTGCAAGCCGGGGCCACGCCGCCGGCGATCCTCGACTCGCTCGCCGCGGTCGACGCCGGAGTGCCGCTGGCGGTCATGACCTACGTCAACCTCGTGTACCGCTTCGGCTACGAGCGCTTCGCCGCGACTGCGGCGTCGAGCGGCGTGTCCGGGGCGATCCTTCCCGACGTGCCGCTCGAGGAGTCGGCGCAGTGGTGCGCCGCCGCCGATGCTGCCGGCGTGCAGACCGTGATGCTCGCTGCGCCGACAGCGCCCGACGAGCGACTCGAGCGCATCGTCGAGCGCGCCCGGGGCTTCGTCTACGCGGTCGGGCTGATGGGTGTGACGGGGGAGCGCGAGTCGCTCGCCGGGTCCGCCAAGGTGATCGCGTCGCGGCTCAAGGAGCTCACCGACACGCCGGTGCTCGTCGGCGTCGGCATCTCCAACCCGGCCCAGGCGGTGGAGGTCTGCGAGGTTGCCGACGGCGTGGTCGTGGGTTCCGCCCTGGTGCGCACGGTGCTCGAGACGCGCTCACCGGAGGCGGCCGCGGACCTCGTCGGGTCCTTCCGCGACGCCCTCGATCGCGGCTGAACCCGTCCAACGCGCCGCTCCTCCGGTTCGCGCGGAGCGCGCGAACCTTGGAATTTCAAGGGAAAAGCTCGCAAACGGGCTCACGACGTGGTAGTTACAACGTCGTAATTCATCGGCATCGTCGGCCAATCCTCCGGGGGGTCGACCAGGAGGAACCCATGAACAAGACCGAACTGGTGGAGACCATCTCCCAGCGGACCGACATCGCCAAGAAGGACGTCCAGTCCGTGCTGGACACCTTCGAGGACATCGCCGGCGAGATCGTGGCGAAGGGCAAGGAAGCGCTGACCATCCCAGGCTTCCTCAAGTTCGAGCAGACGCGCCGCGCCGCTCGCACTGGGCGCAACCCGCAGACCGGCGAGGCCATCCAGGTCCCGGCCTCGAACGCCGCCAAGGTGTCGGCCGGCGCCAAGCTCAAGACCCGGGCAAAGACCGGCAAGTGAGATCGTGCCGGCCCGTCGCGGTCGGCGCTGAACTGGGGAACAGCTGGGGAACAGCTGGGCTCATGGGGAGGCCGCCCCTCGGGGCGGCTTCTCCGCGTCCGGGCCCGCACTAGGTTCGGGGCATGGCGAAGCTCGAGATCGGTGACAGGGCCCCGGCGATCGGACTGTCGGATCAGCGCGGCGACATGGTGCGCCTGTCGTCGTACAAGGGTCGCAAGGTCCTCGTGTTCTTCTACCCGAAGGCCAACACGCCAGGTTGCACCAACCAGGCCTGCGGCCTGCGCGACGTGGTGGGCGAGGTGGGCGACACCGCGATCGTCGGCATCAGCCCCGACCTGCCCGCCAAGCAGGCTGCCTTCGACGACAAGTACGCCTTGGGCTACCCGCTGCTGAGCGACCCCGAGCACAAGGTCGCCGAGGCCTATGGCGTGTGGGGCGAGAAGAAGCTCTACGGGCGGGCGTTCATGGGGATCATCCGCTCGGCGTTCCTGATCGACGAGAAGGGCAAGGTCGAGCAGGCCTGGTACAAGATCAGCCCCAAGGACACGCCGCTCAAGCTGCTCGCCGCCCTGGCTGACTGAACTGCCGGGCCGTCGGGCAGTCGGGCTTCAGTCCCGTTGCGCGTCGAGCTCCTTGAGGCGTTGCTCGAAGTCCTTGTCGGCGGAGTTCAGGGCGATCTTCCGACCGGCGGCGATGGCGCCGATCGCGATGGCGATCAGGACCAGCCAGCGCAACCAGTGGGAGCCGCTCCCGGTCTCGTCAGCGGTGATGTCAACGGAATCGGTCATGGCCGACACGCTACGCCATGCCGCTAGAGTTCCGACGCTCGCCCGGGTGGCGGAATGGCAGACGCGGCGGACTCAAAATCCGCTGTCCGAAAGGGCGTGTGGGTTCGAGTCCCACCCCGGGCACGCCTTCCGCCGTGCGGATGCCGGCGTGCGAGGCCGGGGGAGCAGCGAGCGTGGTCGTCGTCGCCAGCGTCGTGATCGGCGACGTCGGAGTACGTTGGGCTCCGGTGAGGATCGGGGTGTTGGGACCGCTCGAGGTGGGAGGAGGGGCCGCGACGCTGCCGACGCGTTCGAAGGAGCGGTCGGTCCTGGCGTTCCTGGCGCTGCGGGCCGGTCGGCCGGCCTCGGTGGCGGACCTGCTCGACGCGCTGTGGGGCGACGACCCGCCGGCAACGGCGGTGAGGTCGCTCCAGGAATGTGTCGCCGGCGTCCGTGCCGCCTTGGGTCGGGAGGCGGTGGTGGCAACGGCCGACGGCTACCGCCTGACGGTGGCCGCCGACGACGTCGACGTCGTGAGGTTCGAGCAGGGGTTGGATTCGGCATCCGCGCTGTGGTCCGAGGGTCGGATCGTCGAGTGCGTCGCGGTGCTCGACGACGCGATGGGCCTCTGGCGTGCTGCGCCGTGGCCGGAGCTGTCCGAGTCGGCGGAGGCGCGCGCCGAGGCGGCGCGGCTCCGGGCACGCCGTGACACCGCACTGGAGGATCGGTTAGCGGCACGGCTCGCGCTCGGCGATCACGACTGGGCCGTGGCGGAAGCCGAACGGTTGGTGGCCGACGCCCCGTCGAGCGAGCGTCGGTGGACGCTGCTCGCGCTCGCGCTGCACTCGGCCGATCGACAGGCCGACGCGCTGCACGCCTGTCGACGAGCGCGCGCCACGCTGAGCGCCGAGCTGCGGGCGGGCGACGAGCTGGGCGCGGTCGAAGCCGGCGTCGCAGGTCAGGAGCCCGACCTGGTGGCGCGCACCCTCGGCATCGAGGCCGGCGCAGCGGCGACCCGCGGCATCGGGCGGGTGAGCGACCTGCCGTCGGGCACGGTGACCTTCGTCCTCACCGACATCGAGGACTCCACCGCGCTGTGGGACCGTGCCCCGGGGGACATGGCCACGGCGCTGCGTCGCCACGACGAGCTGGTGGCTGCGGTCATCGCCACCGCGGGCGGGGTGCTGTTGAAGCACAAGGGTGAGGGCGACTCGACCATGTCGGTCACCGACACCGCCGCAGCAGGCGTCGAGGCTGCCGTGCAGCTCCGGCAGGCGCTCGCCGCCGAGTCGTGGCCCGAGGCCTGCCCGATCCGCGTGCGGGTCGCGGTGTCGACCGGTGAGGTCGAGCTGCGCGACGGCGACTACTTCGGTCCCGCGGTCAACCGCGCGGCCCGGATCCGCTCCGTGGCGACCGGCGGCCAGATCGTGCTCGGGGCCACGACCCACGCACTGGTCGCCGACACCCTGGCCGAGCCGATGATGGTCACGTCGCTCGGCGAACACGACCTCAAGGGGCTGAGTCGGCCCGAGCACGTCTGGGAGCTGCGAGTCGTCGCGGCCGGTTCGCCTCCCGACGGCGCGGTCGCAGCCACCGGAGCCGTTCCCGACGCCGCGGAGCGTCGACCGCTCGCGGTCGAGTTCCCCGAGCTGCTCGCGTCCGACAGCGCCGCGTTCGCGGGCCGTCAGGACGAGCTCGGATCGCTCGTCGATCGCTGGCACCAGAGCGCGGACGGCGTGCGTCGATCGGTGCTGATCTCGGGTGAACCGGGGATCGGCAAGACGCGCCTCGCTGCCGAAGCGGCCCGGGTGGCGCACGACGAGGGAGCCGTCGTGCTCTACGGCCGCTGCGACGAGGACCTGGCCGTGCCGTTCCAGCCGTTCGCCGAGGCGATCGACCACCTCGCCACGCGGTCGGTCGGCGACCTCGCTGCTCGTCTGGGCGACATGCCGGGGGAGCTGCTGCGGTTGGCGCCGCGGCTCGACGACGTGGTGGCGGGACTCGAGCGACCGCTGGCCGCGGACCCCGACACGGAGCGCTACCGGCTGTTCGAGGCGGTGGCGTCGCTGATGGCGGTGCTCGGCGGCGACAGGGGCGCGGTGCTGGTGCTCGACGACCTGCACTGGGCCTCCAAGCCCACGCTGCTCCTGTTGCGCCACGTGCTGCGCACGGTGCCCCGGGCGCGGCTGGTGGTGATCGGCACCTACCGCGACACCGACATCGACCGCAGCCATCCGCTCTCGGAGCTGCTCGCGGACCTGCGTCGGGAGCCCGATGTCGAACGGCTCGCGCTCGACGGGTTGACGCCCGCGGAGGTGGAGGCCTACGTCGTGGCCGCCGCGGGTCACCAGCTCGACGACGACGCCCGCGCCCTCGCCGCGGTCGTGCACGGCGAGACCTCCGGAAACCCCTTCTTCGTCGGCGAGGTCCTGCGCCACCTGGTCGAGACCGGCGCAGTGCAGCGCGTCGCCGGTCAGTGGCGCCTCGGTCCCGCGACCACCGCGGACGCGCTCCCCGAGGGCGTCCGCGACGTCATCGGGCGGCGTCTCAACCAGCTGTCGCCAGCAGCCAACGAGGTCGCGGTGTGCGCCGCGGTGATCGGCCGCGACTTCGGCCTCGACGTGCTCGTCGACGTGGCGTCCCGACCCGAGTCCGAGGTGCTCGACGCGCTGGACGAGGTGCTCGACGTCCGCCTGGTCGAGGAGACCGCCCCGGACCGCTACCGCTTCAGCCACGCGCTCGTCCGGGCGACGCTGTACGAGGAGCTGCGATCGTCGCGACGGGTCCGACTGCACCGGACGGTCGGCGAGTCGATCGAACGTCGACGACCCGACGACCTGTCCGCGCTCGCACACCACTTCGCCGAGGCCGCCCCTGCCGGCGAGTACCCGCGCGCCGTTCGCTACACGGTGGCCGCAGCGGAGCGGGCCCGCGCACAGCTCGCCCTGGCCGAAGCGGCGGAGTTGCACCGACGAGCGCTCGACCTGTTCGACGACGGCATCGACGGCGACATCGACGACGGCGCCGAGCGCTCCGCCGAGCGCTGCGAGCTGCTCCTCGGGTTGGCGACGGCGCAGCGCCTGGCCGGTGGTGACTTCGAATCCAGCCTGGCCGACGCGACCGCGCTGGCTCGGGCGCTGCGCGACGGGGAGCGACTGGCAAGATGCGCGCTCCTGCCGAACAAGGGCTGGAACTCCGCCACCTTCACCGTCAACGAGCCGTTCGTGGCGTTGCTCGAAGAGGTGCTCGACGTGTTGGAGGATGGCGACTCGCCGACGCGGGCGCTCGTGCTGGCCACCCTCTCAGTGGAGCTCGGCTTCAGCGGCGAGCTCGAACGGATCCGATCCACCGGCGACGAGGCCGTTGCCATGGCGGAACGTCTGGAGCTCGACGCGGACCGTCGGGTCCGGGTGCTCGCCCTGGCGCTGGCGTCGACGCAGGGCTGGCCCGACCTCAGCGCTCAGACGGTGTGCGACGAGCGCCTGGCGGTCGTCCGGCGCCTCCAGTCCGAGCTCACGGACCCCGTCCAGCGTGAGCTGATCGCCTGGGGGATCCCGGGGGTCGAGGCGTACTCCGGACGGCATCGCCAGGCGGCGTCGGCGTTTCCCCCCGACGCCACGGTGCCGGGTCCCCAGGTCGCCTGGACGCGCAGCTTCACGCTGGCCGGAGCGGCGCTGCTGCGTGGCGACCACGACGACGTCGAGCGCCTGATCGAAGAGGGCCTCGCCCACGGTCAGGAGGCCTCCGACGCCGACGCGTGGGTGATGTGGGCCAACCAGATGCTGTACCTCCGACGTCAGCAGGGACGCCCGGCCGAGGTGGTCCCGCTCGTCCAGCAGGCGATCGACGACGAGATGCCGGGCCAGTGGGCGTGGAACGCAGCGCTGGCGATGCTGCGGAGCGAAGCGGGTCAACTCGACGAGGCCCGCGGTCCCCTCGCCGTCGCGGCGACGATGTACCGGGATCGACAGGTCGACCTCAGCCTCCTGCCGGTCGGCGCGATGCTGGCGGCGGCGACGGCGGACCTGGACGATCTCGACGTGGCCGGATGGTTGTACGAGCAGCTGCGCCCGCACGCGGGCTTCGTCGCGTCCTGGGGGGTGGTCAGCTGCCTCGGACCGGTCAGCCTGTCGCTCGGTCGCCTGGCCAGCCGCTTGGGTTGGACCGCCGACGCCGACGCCCACCTCGACTCGGCCGTGGCCTGGGCGCGGGACCAGGGCGCCGAGTACCACCTGGCAGAGGCGCTGCTGTACCGGGCCACGAACCTCATCGATCGCGGCGCGCCAAGCGACGACGCGCTCGCCACGGTCCTGCTCGACGAGTGCCGGTCGATCGCCGGGCCGCGCGACTTCGCGACGATCGTCGGTCGTGCGGAGCTCGCCGGAGGGACCCACGATCGACCGCATCAGCACCGTCAGCTCTGATCGATGCAGGACGCTCGGCTCCTGGTGGGGCTCCGGCCCGCAGTCCGGTAACGTCCCGAACGGAGAACTGGACGACGGCCTGACCCGGAGGGAGGTCAGGGGGTTCCGTTCGAGGAGGGAACATGCTGGATCCGATCGTCCACGGACGTCGAGCACGCTGGGTCGCGGCGGTCGCGTTGCTGGCGGTGGTCGCCGTCGGCTGCGTGGTGCCGCCGACGAACCCGAACCCCAACGACGGGCTCGCGCCGGCACCGACCATCACCCCGACGACTCTGCCCTCCGGCGCGCTGCAGTACAGCGCCGTGCGCTACGGCACCACCTCCGGTTCCCAGTACCTCGACATGTTCGTGCCGGCGGGTGACGGACCGTTCCCGCTCGTGGTCTGGTTCCACGGCGGCTACTGGACCCAGGGCGCCCGATGGGAGCTCAACAGCGGCTTCCGCGACAACCTCCTGTCCGCCGGGTACGCCGTGGCGACGGCCGACTACCGGTTGGCGGCAGTCGGTGCCAACCAGTGGCCAGCCGGCCTGCTCGACGCCAAGTTGTCGGTCAAGTTCCTGCAGACCTACGCCGGCCAGCTGGACTTGGACGCCAGCCGGGTCGTCACCTCCGGTCACTCGGCCGGCGGCCACCTGGCGGTGATGGTGGCGATCTCTCGCAACGCCAACGGAGTGAAGCTGAACGCCGGCGATCCTGCGGTCAGCGGGGCGTTCGCGTTCGGTGCGCCGATCGACATCCCGCTGGCCACCACCTACAACCCGTTGGCGTCGGTCGCTGTCGGCATCCTCATGGGTTGCGGCATCGACGGCTGGTGCGACAGCTCGCCGATGCAGCCGCCGAACTACCTCGACGCCGGAGATCCGCCGGTGCGGCTGGTGGCCGGCGAGTTCGACATCGTGGTGCCGCCGGCCACGGCGAACCCGCTCGTGACCAAGGCCACCGAGGTCGGCTACGGCCTGCTCGAGCTGCAGACGCTCGCGGGCAAGGACCACGACACGGTGTTCTCGCAGGCACCCACGTCGTCGTACCTGCCCTGGCTCGACGTCATCCTCTGATCGGATCGATCAGCTGACCGGCTGAGGTCAGCCGCTGCGCTCGGCGAGGGCGGCGGCGATCTCTGCGGCGCCGGCCAGGTCCAGGTCCTCGATCGGCACGGCCAGCGCGGTGCGCCAGTTCGGGTGCTCGTCGACGGTGCCGGGCAGGTTCGGTCGACGGACCTGCCCGACGGCGTCCTCCAGGCTCGCGATCACCAGGTCGCTGCCCGATGCGGCCAGCGCCCGGTGCGCTGCGAGCGAGATCTCGTGTGCCCCGGCACCGTTGACCGGGACGCTCGACGGGTCGTCCAACCCGCCGGCACCGGCCAGTCGCTCCAGGCGCTCGCGCAACGCTGCATCCTCGGCCGGGACCTCGGGGAGCCCGGCGCGGACGCGGTCCTCTGCGTCCACACCGGTCCACAGGCCGGCGACGGTGGGCAGGTCGTGGGTGCTCAGCATCGCGACCGTGCCCGCTGGCCAGTCGGCGGGCACGTCGTCGGCGAACCAGCCCACCCGATAGCCGTACACGCCCCGTTCGGCCATGGCGGCGCGCACCTCGGGCTCGACGGTGCCCAGGTCCTCGCCGACGAGCGACGCGCCGGCCCGCACCGCTTCCATGCACGCCAGGTCGAGCAGCTCCGCCTCGAAGCCGTACACGTAGGCGCCGTCGAGCGCGTCGTGGCCCGGTGGGATCAGGTAGAGCCGGAACAGGCCCATCACGTGGTCGATGCGCAGCAGCCCGGCGTGGGCGAAGATGCGCCGCAACGTGTCGATCCACGGGCCGTAGCCGGCGCCGCGCAGCCGCCACGGCACGTACGGGGGCAGTCCCCAGTCCTGGCCGAGTGGCCCCAGGTCGTCGGGCGGTGCGCCGATCCGGCAGCCGAGCGCCAGCAGGTCCTGGTCGATCCAGGCATCGGAGCCGTCGGGGTCGAACCCGACGGGCAGGTCGGCCATCAGAGCGGTGCCGCTGAGCTGAGCGGCTGCCAGCTGCGTCTCGGTCATGAGCTGGATCCAGGTCCAGCGCTCCACGTCGTCGGCCAGTTCGACAGCGGCGACTGCCGTACCGGCCAGCCCAAGGTGGCGGCAGCCCGCGGGGAAGCTCGACCAGCCTCCGCCGTGACGTTCGGCGAGCGCGCAGAACAGGGCGTGGTCGCGCAGCACGTCGTCGCCGCGGGCGGCGAGCAGCGACGTCCGCACCGCAGCGGAGCCCCTCACCCGCTCCCAGAGGTCCCGCAGCGCCGTGGACTTGAGGCGCCACACCTCGTCGCGGTCGATCAGCGGCAGGTGGTCGAGCGCGTGGCCGGCACGAGCGGCGACGGTGAGCCGGTCGCCGAGCAGCTCGGCACCGGGCACGTCCTCGATCCGGAGGTAGAGCGGCGACAGGAACCGTCGCGACGACGCGAAGTACGGCGACGGCTGCTGGTGGCGCACGGGGATGGTCGCGCCGAGCGGGTTGTGCGCGAGCGCCGAGGCGCCGTGGCGTTCGGCCCAGCGTGCGAGGTCCGCCAGGTCCGCGAGGTCGCCGTGCCCCCAGCTCTGCGCCGAGCGTGTCTGGGGGAGCTGCACCGAGACACCCCAGGACCGGTCGATCGACGGGCAACGGCCGGGCACGGAGAACACCCGGGTGACGTGGCCGTCATCGGAGGTCAGGGTGTGCGCGCCGAGGGGGAGGTCGTCGGGGAGCGCGCCGGTGACCTCGATCACGGACCCGTCGTCGAGCTCGAGCAACCCGGGCGACCAGATCGAGCGGTCCGCCCCGGGACGCACGAACCACACCGCCACGCCCTCGGGCGGTCCGTCGGGGTGGTCGTCGCTCCCCATGCAGCGACCGAGCTCAGCACGCGCTGAGGTCGATGCCTCGTGCCATGCCCCGTCGGTGCCCCACCAACCGTCGGCCACGCCGAAGCCGTCACGCGCTGCCACGCTGACGTTTCTACACTCCTCACATGCCGTTCCTCGTCGAACGCCGCCTGCGGGCGGTCGGCCGCCGCCTGGGATCGCTGCGCGAGGAGCTGGCGATCGCGGATGAGCAGCTCGCGCACTTCGCCGACATCTCCGACGACTCCCGCATCCGCTCCCTGGTGTCGGAGACGCCGCTCGCGGACCAGGAGCACCGTGAAGCCGAGCGGACCACCGCGGCCATGGCGCGCCACCGCTCCGAGCTGGTCGACCAGATCGCCCGGTTGGAGCAGGAACAGGACGACCTGCTCGACCGCCTACACTGACCGTCTCCCGGGTGGAGCGATCGCCCCGCCCGGGCTCGGTCAGCCTTCGGATGGGTCGGCCGTCACGCGGTGGAGAGAGACGAGGACGGTGGGCAACGGTGCCAACCAAGGTCGTGGTCGCAGAGGACGAGGCCATCATCCGGATGGACCTGCGTGAGCTCCTCCAGGAGGAGGGCTACGAGGTCGTCGGCGAGTGCGGTCGCGGCGACGAGGCGGTGCGCCTGGTGCGCGAGCTTCGGCCCGACGTGGCGCTGCTCGACATCAAGATGCCCGGCATGGACGGCATCTCGGCCGCCCGTGAGATCTCCGCGGACCGACTGGCAGCCGTGGTGCTCGTCACGGCGTTCTCCCAACGGGAGCTGATCGAAGAGGCCAGCGACGCCGGCGTGCACGGGTATGTCGTCAAGCCGTTCGAGCGCCACGACCTGGTGCCCGCGATCGAGGTCGCCATGTCGCGCTTCACCGCCGAGGACCTCCTTCACGAGCAGGTGGCGTCGGCCGAGGGTCGCCTGGACGCCCGCAAGGTGATCGACCGCGCCAAGGGCGTGCTCATGGACGCCCACGGGCTGTCGGAGGCCGACTCCTACGGCTTCATCCAGAAGACGGCGATGACCGACCGGCGCCAGATGCGCGACGTCGCACAGGACGTCCTCGACGGCACGCTGTCGCCGGGTGCTTCGACGGCCTGAGTGGTCCTGTCCGACGTGTCTGTCACCGAGGTCGCAGCCCTTGCGGCCGCGGGGTACTTCGCCATCTTCGGTGCAGGGTTCCTGTTCCGCCCGGAGCTCGTCGAGAAGTTCGCGCTCACCTGGACGGACCCGGCCGGTCGCACCGAGGTCCGCTGCTACTACGGCGCCGTCTCGTGTGCGTTGGCTGCGTTCGTCGTGTACCTCGTCGGCGAGGGTCTGGCTTCGGAGGCGCTGACGGGCGTGCTGTTCCTCGCCCTCGCGGTGCTGATCAGCCGCGTGGTCGGCTCCGTGGTCGACGGCGGTCGGTCCCATCCCTACACGCGGATGGCGATTCCGGTGGAGCTCGCCTTCGTGGTCGCCTTGGCGGCGGTCCTGTTGTCGAGCTGAAGCGGGCGTGCTGTGGACTGCCGGTGCGAGGCATCCGAGCAGTGCGGGGCGGCGTTGCGCGACGTGAGCCCGAAGTCATCACTAGGGTCGCCGACGTGCCGACCGTGATGCTCGTCGACGGGAACTCGCTCACCTACCGGGCCTTCTTCGCCCTCCCCACCGACCTGGCCACAGCGTCGGGTCAGGTCACCAACGCCGTGTTCGGGTTCACGTCGATGCTCCTCAACCTGGTGCGCGACCACCGGCCGGACCAGGTGGTCATCACCTTCGACCGTCCCGAGCCGACGTTCCGCCACCAGTTGGTGGACACCTACAAGGCCAACCGGGAGTCCGCTCCCGACATCCTCCGCGAGCAGATGGGTCTGGTCCGTCAGGTGGTCGGCACGCTGGCGCTGCCGGTGGTGGAGATCGCCGGATGGGAGGCCGACGACGTCATCGCCACGTTGAGCGACCAGGCCGTGGCCCGCGGCGACGACGTCATCATCGTCACCGGCGACCGCGACAGCTACCAGCTCGTCAAGGACCCGCACGTGAAGGTGCTCTACAACAAGCGCGGCGTGTCGGACTACGCGCTCTACGACGAGGCGGGGATCCTGGAGCGAACGGGCGTGCGGCCGGACCAGTACGTGCACTACGCGGCGCTCCGGGGCGACCCGTCGGACAACCTGCCGGGTGTGCCCAAGGTCGGGGAGAAGACGGCTGCCAAGCTCGTGACCACCTACGGCGACCTCGACGGCATCTTCGCCCACACCGCGGACCAGACCCCGGCGCTGCGCAAGAACCTGGAGGAGCACGAGGCCCAGGCTCGATCCAACGCCGAGATGATGGCGCTCGTGCACGACGTGCCGCTGGAGGCGGCCCTCGATGACCTGGCCCAGGGCGACGTCCACGTCGACGACGTGCTGCAGCTGTTCGGGCTGCTCGAGTTCCCCAGCCTGGTGCCCCGGCTGGCAGAGGCGTGGCCCGAGCTCTTCGGCGACGGCGCCGCGACGGTCGCCGACGCCCCGGTCCTGGAAGCCGAGGTGATCGACGCGGCGTCGCCGCCGGACGCGGTCGCGGCGCTGGGTCGCCTCGCGGCGCTGGACACCGTCGCCATCGCAGCCGGGTGGGTCGGCGTGGCGGGACGGTCCGCGCTCACCGGGCTGGCCCTCGTCGCCGATGCCGAGACCGGCGACGTGGTGTGGCTGCCCGCCGGGGTGCTCACCCAGGTCGGTGACGGCCTCGACGCGGTGCTGTGCGGTTCGCCGGCCGTGGTCGGCCACGACGTGAAGCCGGTGATCCGCTCGTTGCTCGACCTGGGCCACGACCTGACCCGGCTGACGCTCGACACCAAGCTCGCTGCGTACCTGCTGGACCCGGCCGACACCGCGTACTCGCTGGTCGAGCTGCTGCGCCGTCACGCCGGCCTGGAGCTGGCGACCGACGACGCATCGGCGCAGGGCCAGCTCGACCTCGACGGCACCGCGGTGGAGGAGTCGCAGCTGGTCGCCCGCCAGGCGCTCGCCGTCGCCCGGGTGACCGGCCCGATCGCCGAGTCGCTCGAAGCGCACGGCCTGACGGCGCTCGACGAGGAGATCGAGGTCCCTCTCGTGCGGGTGCTTGCTCAGATGGAGCACCTGGGCGTGGGCGTCGATGTGGAGGTGCTGCGCAAGCTGAACGCGTCGCTGACCGCCGAGTGCGAGGCGGAGCGTGCCGCGATCGTCGAGGCCGCCGGTGAGGAGTTCAACGTCAACTCCACGCCGCAGCTGCGTGCCGTGCTGTTCGACAAGTTGGGCCTGACGCCGCAGAAGAAGACCAAGACCGGCTACTCCACCGACCAGGCGACGTTGGAGAAGCTGCAGGGCGAGCACCCGATCATCGAGCACCTGCTGCGCTACCGGGAGGTGGAGAAGCTGCGATCCACCTACGGCGAGGGACTGCTCGCCGAGGTCGCGCCCGACTGTCGGATCCACGCCACCTTCAACCAGACCGTCGCCCGAACCGGTCGGCTGAGCTCGGATGCCCCCAACCTGCACAACATCCCGGTGCGCTCCGAGGAGGGTCGCCGGTTCCGGGAGGCGTTCGTGCCTGCCGCCGGCTTCGAGCTGCTTGTCGCCGACTACAACCAGATCGAGCTGCGGGTGATCGCCCACCTCGCCGAGGACCCCGGGCTGATCGAGGCCTTCACCACCGGTCAGGACATCCACAACACCACCGCGGCGCGGGTGTTCGGCGTGGACCCAGCGAACGTGACGATCGAGCAGCGCTCCAAGGCCAAGATGGTGTCCTACGGCCTCGCCTACGGGATGGAGGCCTACGGCCTCGGACAGCGCCTCAACATCCCGACGTCGGAGGCGCAGGTCATCCTCGACGCGTACTTCGTTGCCTTCCCGTCGGTGAAGGCGTTCATGGAGCGGACCGTCGCCGAGGCGCGGGACCGCGGCTACACCGAGACGGCGTTCGGACGTCGCCGTCGGATCCCCGAGCTCAGCTCGGGGCAGCGCAACGTTCGGATGGCGGGTGAGCGCCAGGCCATGAACGCCCCGATCCAGGGTCTGGCGGCCGACATCTTCAAGGTGGCGCTCGTCCGCCTGGACGCCGCGATCGCCGAGCGAGAGCTGGGGAGCCGCCTCATCCTCCAGGTCCATGACGAGGTCCTCGTCGAGGTGCCCGACGGCGAGCTCGATGCCGCCACCGACGCCGTCACCCACGCCATGTCCGGTGCGTTCGACCTGCGGGTCCCCCTCGAGGTCAACCTGTCGCACGGCGCCAGCTGGGCCGCGGCCAAGGGCTGAGCTGACCGGCTGCCGAGCACATCGCGACCGATGACCGATCCCGACCCGCAGCGACACTGGTTCGAGGACATCGCGGACCACGTCGGCCCGGCGTACCTGCGCTACTCCTTCACGATGGGCACCGAACAGGAGGTGTCGTTCCTCGTCGAGCTGCTCGGCCTCGAGGCGGGCATGCGGGTCCTCGACGTCGGTTGTGGGCCCGGACGGCACGCCCTGGCGCTGGCCCGACGGGGTATCGAGGTGCTGGGCGTCGACATCAGCGAACGGTTCATCGGGGTCGCGATCGAGGTCGCCGATCGGGAAGGGCTCAGCGGGATGGCACGTTTCGAGCGGCTCGACGCGCGGACGATGCTCGGCGACGCGCGCGTCGACGCCTCGCTGTCTGGTGAGCCGTTCGACGCTGCGATCTCTCTCTGCCAGGGTGCGTTCGGGCTCGGCGGCCCGCCCGACGTCGGCGATCCGCAGAACCTCGCTGCCGACACGGCGGTGCTCTCCGGCATCGGCGCCGCCCTTCGTCCCGGGGGCCGCTGCGCGCTCAGCGCGTTCTCCTCGTACTTCCAGGTCCGCTGGCTGGAGGAGTCCGACACGTTCGACGCAGCCGGCGGAGTCAACCACGAGCTGACCGAGCTGCGCGACGAAGAAGGTGTCCGCGCCGAGGCGGACCTGTGGACCACCTGCTACACCCCGCGTGAGCTGCGGATGCTGGCCGAGCGCTCGGGCCTGGTCGTCGACCACATCTGGTCGGTGACCCCGGGTGGCTACGACATGACTCCGCCCAGCGTCGACACCCACGAGTTCCTCCTGGTCGCCCGCACCCCAGCCCCACCCGCACCCCGATTCTGATGATTGGTCACAACAGTGGCGGTGCTCGGATGTCATGGGAATGCCGGAGGACGGCCCATGGTGCATCGTGACCGGCACGTCAACGGGGACCGGTCCCCGATGACAGCGACCGTCGGTGTCGGTCACGGTGCTCGGCATGGAGCAACGACGTCCGGACGCGGCAGTTGCCGAGCTCGCGTCACAGCAGCGGGGGCTGATCCGTCGGGAGCAGGCGCTGTCGTCCGGGATGACGGCACGGATGATCCAACGCCGGCTCTCCGACGGGTTGTGGCGTCCCGTGCACCACGGCGTCTACGCCCTGACCGGAGCTCCGAACGATCGAGCCCAGGACCTGCGAGCTGCGCTGCTGCACGCCGGGCCGGAGTCGGCGCTGTCGATGCACACCGCCGGGCGATGTCACGGTTGCGAGGAAGCGCTCGAGCTCCCGCAGATCTTCCTCAACGTGTCCGATGCCCGCGGTCGCTCGCCCCTGGGCGTCGTCTGGCACCGCCAGATCGACATGATCGCCGGCGACGTGACCGAGATCGACGGCCTCCCCGTCACCACGATCGAGCGGACGGCCATGGACCTGGCCGCGATCATCTCGATCACAAGGCTTCGACGGCTCATCGAATCGATGATCGTCCATCGCGGCTACGAGCCATGGCAGTTCGGTGAAGTGCTGGCCAGGGTCCGCCGCAGCGGCAAGCCGGGCGTCAGCGCGATGGAACGGGTGCTCGACGACGTCGGGCCCGGCACCTCGTTGCCGCACAGCGAGCTCGAGCGGCTCCTCGACCGGGTCATCGGGCTGGCCGGCCTGCCGGCACCGATCCACGAGCACCCGCTGCCCGGCGCACGTGACCGACCCGGCTTCGTCGACCGCTGCTGGCCCGAGGTCCGACTCATCGTCGAAGGCGATGGGCGGCGTTGGCACACGCGTCGCCAGCAGATCTCGATCGACTACGACCGTCGCACGGATTCGCAGACCGTGGGCTACCAGACCACAGCGTTGCTCTGGGAGCGCCTTCGCGGTGATGCCGAGGGCTGCGCCGAGCGGCTCGGCAAGATCTATGAACAGCGCGCCGCCGAGACCGCCCCACGCTGATCAGCATTCTCATCGCGTCTGACAACCGTGATGGTTGTGACGAATCGTCAGATTCGGGGGCGGGGTCAGATTCGGGGGTGGGCGGGGTCTTTCGGGGGGCCGAGCGGGTCGGGTAGGGTGGCACGTTCCGTTCCTGGGCCCTCGCGCGCCCCCGAGAAGAAGCAGCTCAACGTGTCCGACACCACCATCGCCGACTACATCCCCCGCCAGATCATCGAGGACGACCTCGGTGGACTCTCGCTCGACGAAGCCATGGCAGCGACCATGGTCGACGTCGAGGACGGTCAGCTGGTGACCGGCACGGTGGTGAAGGTCGATCGCGACGAGGTGCTGCTCGACATCGGCTACAAGTCCGAGGGCGTCATCCCCAACCGGGAGCTGTCGATCCGCAACGAGGTCGACCCCAACGAGGTCGTGACCGTCGGCGACGAGGTCGAGGCACTCGTCCTCCAGAAGGAGGACAAGGAAGGCCGGCTGATCCTGTCCAAGAAGCGGGCCCAGTACGAGCGGGCCTGGGGCACGATCGAGAAGGTCAAGGAAGACGACGGCGTCGTGTCCGGTCCGGTCATCGAGGTCGTCAAGGGCGGCCTCATCCTCGACATCGGACTCCGCGGCTTCCTGCCCGCCTCGCTCGTGGAGCTGCGCCGCGTCCGCGACCTGCAGCCGTACGTGGGCCGCAGCCTCGAGGCCAAGATCATCGAGCTCGACAAGAACCGCAACAACGTCGTGCTGTCCCGCCGCGCATGGCTCGAAGAGACGCAGAAGGAGCAGCGCGAGGACTTCCTGGCCAACCTCAAGCCGGGCGAGCGCCGAAAGGGCGTCGTGTCCAGCGTCGTCAACTTCGGCGCCTTCGTGGACCTGGGCGGCATGGACGGCCTCATCCACGTCTCCGAGCTGTCCTGGAAGCACGTCGACCACCCCGGTTCGGTCGTCGCCGTCGGCGACGAGGTCGAGGTCGAGGTGCTCGAGGTCGATCTGGACCGCGAGCGCATCTCGCTGTCGCTCAAGGCCACCCAGCAGGACCCGTGGCAGGAGTTCGCCTCCAACCACCAGGTCGGCGAGCTCGTCTACGGCCGTGTCACCAAGCTGGTTCCTTTCGGTGCGTTCATCCAGGTGGGCGACGGGATCGAGGGCCTGGTCCACATCTCGGAGATGTCGGCGCACCACGTCGACCTTCCCGAGCAGGTCGTCACCCCCGGCGAGGAGCTCTGGGTCAAGATCATCGATCTGGACCTCGACCGTCGACGCATCAGCCTGTCGATCAAGCAGGCTGCCGAGGGAGGCATCGTCGCCGCGGAGTACCAGGAGCACTTCGGCGAGCAGAACTACGACGCCGAGGGCAACTACATCGGTACGCCGGTGGGCGACGAGACCACCGAGGGCCAGGAGGCCTGGGAGCAGTTCTACGCCGAGCAGGGCTTCGGCGACGGGGCTGCTGATGCCGAGGCGACCGTCGAGGTGGCAGCTGAGGTCGAGGCCGCCGAGGTCGAGCCAGCCGAGGTCGAGCCAGCCGAGGTCGAGCCAGCCGAGGTCGAGGGCGGCTCCGACCCCGCCTGATCAGCCGGAGCGGCAACCACCTCCGAGCACGCATCCGGGCGTCCCGCCCCGGAGCCGAATCCAGTTCACGAGACGGCCCCCTTCGGGGGGCCGTCCCGCGTTCCCGATGAGGAACTTCCGCGAAATGGGTCAAAAGGTTCAGCCCGCTGAGCTTTCGGCCGAGTGAATCAGCAAGCGGATGTAGCGGCCGGGTCAGATCCCGAGCCGTCGTGCCGCAGGGTTGTCCCTACGCCAACGGAGCGGAGTCCAGTGAGTTCACGCAGAACCTTGATCCTCATCGGAGCAGTGGTCATCGGGGCGCTGGCAGCGTTCCTGACCCTGAACTACGTGCGCGGGGTGGAGAACCGCTCCGACGAGGCCGCCCAGATGGTCGAGGTCGTGGTGGCCGCCGGCCCGATCCCGAAGGGCTCGAGCAGCGATCAGGCCATCGAGGGCCAGCAGCTGGTGATGGAGAAGCGTCGTCAGGACGAGCTCCCCGCCAACCCGGTCCGTCGGTTCGCCGACATCCAGGGCCAGGTCGCCGCAGTGGACCTCGGCGGCGGCGAGGTGATCACCGCGTCGATGTTCGTGTCGCCGACGGCGCTCACCGGGTCCAAGTCGGCCAGCCTCGACAAGGGCAACGTCGCCATCACGATCACCGTCGACCAGGCCGCCGGCGTCGCCGGTCTCGTCCAGCCCGGTGACAACATCAACATCCTCGCCAAGTACTGCGCGGTCGCCCCCGCCGGTGGAGGCGGGGCCGAAGGCGGCGACTCGGGCTGCGCGCTGTCCCGCAACGCGACCCCTGGGACGGGTGTCGTCGGACTGGGCACGCCGTCGAGCTACCTCTTCCAGGGCGTCAAGGTCCTGGCCGTCGGACAGTCGCTCGGCCAACCTGTGGCGGCTGCCCCGGCAGGTGAGGGCGAGGACGCGACCGCGACCACCGCGCCTCCGGCCAGCTCGCCGCTCATCACGGTGCAGCTCCCGCCCGATCAGGCCCAGCTGCTCGCCACGCTCCGCGACGCCAGCCTGTATCTGACGCTGAACCGTCCGGACTACCAGCCGGTCCCGATCCCGTTCACCGACTCGCTCCCGGCCCTGCCCGGCGAGACCGGCACCTCGCCGTATCCCGCACAGGCGGCGACCGGCCAGTGACCGATTCGACCATGACCTCCGAGGCACCGCAACCCACGATCAGGGTGTCGGTTGCCGTCGTCGAGTCGCACGTCCCGACCCGAGAGCGCATCATGGGCCTGCTGGGCGACGGCGTCACGCCGTTCAGCACGGTCGAGGAGCTCTCCGCCCGCCTCACCGGTGCAGTGCCGGTGGTGGCGGTGCTCGGCCCGTCGTGCAGCGACGAGACGACCCTCGCCGTGAGCGAGCGCGTGCAACGGGAGTATCCGTTGATGGCCACCATCCTGGTGGTCGACGAGCTCAGCACGCAGCTCCTCCAGACAGCCTTGCGGGCCGGCGTGCGCGACGTGCTGGCGTTGAGCGGTGAGTCCGGTGCGCTGGCACAGGCCGTCCAGCGGATCGCCGTGTCGCTCGACCAGGCGCCCCGCAGCGCCGTCGTTGCGGTGCCATCGACCCCGGTGCCCGAGGAGTCCGAGGCGCTGCCGATCGTCGACGGTCAGGTCATCACCGTGTTCTCGACCAAGGGCGGTGCCGGCAAGTCGATGCTGGCGACCTCGCTGGCCGTCGAGCTGGCTCGTCGCTCCGACCTCCCGGTCTGCCTCGTCGACGCCGACCTGCAGTTCGGTGACGTGGCCGTGATGCTCAAGCTCACGCCGCACCACACCATCGTCGATGCCGTGTCGGTCCTCGACCGGATGGACCCGCCCCTGCTCGAGAGCCTCCTCGTCACCCATGAGCCGTCCGGGCTCCGGGTGATGCCCGCCCCCCTCGAGCCGGCGTTCGCCGACCAGGTCGGGGCCAGCGAGATGGTGGCGATCGTCGAGATGCTCCGCTCGTTCTGCGGCTACGTGATCGTCGACACCCCTGCGTACTTCAACGACGTCGTCCTCGGTCTGGTCGAAGCGTCGGACAGGGTGCTCCTGGTGGCGGGCATGGACATCCCGAACATCAAGAACGTCAAGATCGGCCTGCAGACGCTGCGGCTGCTCAACACCCCGATGGAGAAGCTCCTGCTGGTCCTGAACAGGGCGAACAGCAAGGTGAAGCTCGATGTGGGTGAGGTGGAGCGGACCCTGCAGGTCAAGGCCGACGTGCTCATCCCCAGCGACATCTGCGTCCCCCAGGCCGTCAACAAGGGGGAGCCCGTGGTGATGCACTCACCGAAGTCGGGCGTGTCACGGGCCATCCAGCAGCTCGCCGACCAGTTCATCCCCGCGGAGGCGGCCCGACGCCGGGCCCGCTAGCTCGCGAGCCCGACCTGCCGCCCGACCAACAGCACCGACCACGCCGTCGGGATCGACAAGCACCGTCACACCGAGAAGAACAGAGGGAGTTCCAGGGTGTCCCTGTACCAGCGGATCAACGAGCAGCAGGGCGGCCAGCCCAACCAGCCCAACCAGCCCGGAGCCGGCTCAGCCGACGCCCCGGGCGGTCCCGGCGCGCCCGGCGGTGGAACTCCGAAGCCTCCTGCGACCCAACCGACGGCCGTGCCGCGCCGTGACCCTGCACTCAACGAGCTGCGTCATCGGGTCCACCAGCAGCTGATCGACGAGCTCGGTCCGATCCTGTTCGATCGCCGCCTGTCCGAACAGGACCTGCGGCGTCGTGTCCACGAGCAGCTCCACGCTGCGATCGCGGCGGAGCGGGTGCCGCTCTCGGCCGCCGACAAGGCGCAGCTCATCCAGGACGTCAGCGACGACATCCTGGGCTACGGCCCGATCGACAAGCTGCTCAAGGACGAGGACGTCACCGAGGTCATGGTGAACGGGCCCGAGCTGGTGTTCGTCGAGCGCGGCGGCAAGCTCACCAAGGACGACACGATCCGCTTCATCGACGCCGACCACGTCCGGCGCGTGATCGACAAGATCGTCTCCGAGGTCGGCCGTCGAGTGGACGAGTCCACCCCGATGGTGGACGCACGCCTCCCTGATGGCTCCCGCGTGAACGCGGTGATCTCACCGCTGTCGATCGGCGGTCCGTTCCTCACGATCCGGAAGTTCGCCGCCGACCCGCTGCAGATCGACGACCTCATCCGGTTCGGTTCGGTCAACGCGCACGCTGCCCGCTTCCTGCAGGCGTGCATCGTGGGCAAGCTCAACGTCATCGTCGCCGGCGGCACCGGCACCGGCAAGACGACGATGCTGAACGTGCTGTCGTCGTTCATCCCGGAGGACGAGCGCATCGTCACCGTCGAGGACGCGAAGGAGCTCCAGCTCCACCAGGAGCACGTGCTCTGCATGGAGTCCCGACCGCCGAACGTCGAGGGACGCGGCGAGGTCACCATCCGTGACCTCGTCAAGAACTGCCTGCGCATGCGTCCCGATCGCATCGTCGTCGGCGAGTGCCGGTCCGGCGAGGCGCTCGACATGCTCCAGGCCATGAACACCGGCCACGACGGTTCTCTGACCACGGTTCACGCCAACAGTCCTCGTGACACGCTCGCCCGTCTGGAGACGCTGGTCCTCATGGCCGGCTTCGACCTGCCGGTGCGTGCGATCCGTGAGCAGATGGCATCCGCGATCGACGTCATCGTGCAGCTCTCACGGCTCCGTGACGGCAGCCGTCGAGTGACCCACATCACCGAGGTCCAAGGCATGGAGGGCGACGTGATCACCCTCCAGGACGTGTTCCTGTTCGACTTCAGCGCCGGTGTCGACGAGAACGGCCGGTACCGGGGCCAGCTGCAGGCCACCGGGGTGCGACCGAAGTTCGCCGAGAAGCTCGCGGACCAGGGCATCCGCCTCGGCCCCGAGGTCTTCTCCCGCGACGGCGGCCGCAAGGCGGTGACCGGACGGTGAGGAACTCTCCACGCAGGATCCGTCTCTCGGCGCTGTTCTTCGGGCTGGCTGCCATCACGGTGATCGCCGGCACGGTCGGCTTGATCGGCCCGGCGAACGCGGCCGACGAGCCGGACCCGTCGATCACCGTCCAGGTCGTCAACGCCAACGGCGCCGACGTGTCGGTGTTCGGCAACCTGGTCGGCGGCGATCCGTCGCAGCTGGCCGCCGAGGTCGACGGCGAGCAGGTCGACCCGAAGGTGCTGGCGGGCTCCGAACTGCCGCTCGACGCTGTCGTCGTCCTCGACAACTCCGCGACGCTCGGCAACGCAACCGTGCAGCTGGCCAAGCAGGCCCTCGCTCCGCTCCTGCCCGGCAAGGGCGTGACCCGATCGCTGGCGCTCGTGACCACCGGTGGTGGAGCAGCGGTGGAGATCGGCGCGACCACCTCCGCCGACGCGTTCCAGGCGGCGCTCGACGAGGTCGAACCCGTCGGAGCGTCGTTGACGTGGGACGGGCTCGTCGGAGCCGCGGATCTGCTCGGAGAGAGCGGGATGGCCCAGCGCAGCGTGATCCTGTTCTCGGCGTCGACCCCTGTGGTCGGCACCGCGACGGCAGCCAGCGCCCAAGGGGCGCTGGTGCAGGCCGGCGCACAGCTCAACGCCGTGACGTTGCCCCGTGGTGCCGACATGGAGGCGATCTCCAACATGGTTGCCGGGCTCGGCGGATCGCAGACCCAGGCAGCCGACGAAGAAGGCCTCGACGACGCGTTCGCCGAAGTGGCGACCTTCCTCGACGGGCGGTTCCTCCTGGGATTCCCCGCGGTGCAGGGCGCGTCGGGCAGCACGAGCCTCACGGTGTCCGCCGGTGATCTCAGCACCGAGGTCGCCTACGTGCCCGGCACGACGAAGGCCGGCTCGACCAACCTCGCTCCATCGGTCGAGCAGAGCCCGTCGATGATCGATCGGGTGCTCGGCAACCCGGTGGGCCTCATCCTGGTCGTCCTGATCGGGTTCGCCGCCGTCAGCTTGTTCATCTGGACCCTGCTCAACATGGTGCTGCCCGGCTCCGACTCCCTCAACCGTCGTCTCAAGGTCTACGAAGACCCGTACGGCGAGGCGGAGCCAGAGCTCGAGGAGTCCGACGGGTCCCACACGACCGTGCCGATCATCCAACGTGCGGTGGAGTTCACCGGCGACGTCGCCGAGCGACGCGGCGTCCTGCAGCGACTCGAAGGCGACCTGGAGCGGGCCAACCTGCCGCTGCGGGGAGCAGAGGCCCTGTTCTTCCTGAGCGTCGTCGTGCTCCTCCTGTCGCTGCTGACGTTCGCTCTGACACGCAGCCTCCTGTCGACCTTGATCGTGGCCGCCGCTGCCATCCTGATCCCGCGCTTCGCCCTCAAGTTCAAGGTCCATCGTCGGTGCCGGGCGTTCGAGCAGCAGCTGCCCGACACCCTCACCCTGCTGGCCGGAACCCTTCGTGCGGGCTACTCCATCGGCCAGGGCTTCGAGGCGGTGTCCGGCGAGATCCAGGACCCGATGGGTCGGGAGCTGCGACGGGTCGTGACCGAGACCCGCCTGGGTCGTCCCCTCGACGAGTCGCTGGAAGCGGTCGCGGAGCGAATGAACAGCGACGACTTCAGCTGGGCCGTCATGGCGATCCGCATCCAACGCGAGGTCGGCGGCAACCTGGCCGAGCTGCTCGTCACCGTCGCCGACACGATGACCCAACGAGAGCGACTCCGCCGCGACGTCGCCACGCTGACCGCTGAAGGCCGCATGAGCGCCATCGTGCTGGGGCTGCTGCCGCCGGCACTCGGGCTGGTCATGTGGGTCATCAACCCCACGTACATGTCCACGTTGCTGTCGCCCGGCCTCGGATACATCCTCCTCGGCCTGGCGCTGGTGTCGATGCTCATCGGCTTCGCGTGGATGAAGAAGATCATCACGATCGAGGTGTGACGAGATGTCCCCGATGCTCCTCCTGTCCGTCCTCCTGCTCGCCTGCGCCGTCGGCGTGGCGGTGTGGGCGGTGCTGTCGCAGCTCGACGACCGCCAGGTCGTCAGAGACGCGCTCCGCCAACTCGACGGCTACGAGGTCGAGAACGAGCGCGACCAGCAGATGCTCGTCCCGCTCAAGGATCGGGCCATCGGCCCTCTGCTCGATGGCGTCACCGGCCTCGGCCGCCGCTTCACGCCAGTCGGCTACGTCGAGAAGGTCAAGCAGAAGCTCGTCTACGCGGGGACCCCGGACCAGGCCGCAGTCGACCGGTTCCTGGCCATCCGGGTCGTCACCATCGGCATCGCGGTCCTGGTGTTCGTGCTGCTCTTCCTGTTCAACGTCCTCGGGCTGTCGGGCAACCTCCGCCTGGCGCTCCCGGGTCTGCTGATCCTGGGACTGGTGCTCGGCCCGGACAGCATCCTCAACCGCAAGGTCGAGGAGCGCCAGCACGTGATCCAGATCACGCTGCCCGACGTGATGGACCTCCTCACGATCTCCGTCGAAGCGGGTCTGGGCTTCGAACAGGCGATCGACCGTGTGGTGAACTCGGTGCCGGGCCCGCTCTCGGACGAGTTCACACGGATGCTGGGCGAGACCCGAGCGGGTGCGTCGCGCTCGGACGCCATGCGGGCGATGGATGAACGCTGCAACGTCCCGGAGCTCCGGTCGTTCGTGATGGCGATCATCCAGGCGGACCAGTTCGGCGTCTCGATCGGACGCGTGCTGCGCGGGCAGGCCGACGAGATGCGCATCAAGCGTCGCCAGCTGGCCCAGGAGCGCGCGCAGAAGGCTCCGGTCAAGATGCTCATCCCGATGGTGTTCTGCATCTTCCCGGCGCTGTTCGTCGTGGTGCTCGGTCCGGCCATCATGAGCATCCGCGAGAGCTTGTGACCGCAACCCTTCCGGTCGAGCGCCCGATCACGGCGCCCGGCAGGACGGCGCGGCGATGGCCCGATGCCGGACTCGGCGTGCTGGTGGGCGGTGCTCTGGCGTTCATCGCGGCGCGGCCGCTCGTCGACAACAGCTTCCTGACCCACCTCGCCACGGGTCGGGTGATGCTCGACAGCGGGCTTCCGGCGACCAACCCGTTCCTGTACTCGTCGAGCGAGTTCCCGATCCCGAGCTGGTTCTGGTCCGCCGTGCTCGGCGTGACCGACGAGCTCGCCGGCGGCACCGGGCTGCGGGTCCTCACCTCGGCGATCGCCGCTGCGCTGGGTCTGGTGATCGTGCGCCTCACCCGTCCGAGCGCCGTTGTGGGCGCGGCCGGTGGAGCAGCGGTCGGTGGCGCGGCGGGGGAGCGGACGCTGCTGTCGGTCCTGTTGCCGGTGGCGTGCGCTCTGATCACGCTGATGCCGTTCGTGAACGCCCGACCGCAGCTGCCTGGGTACCTGCTGCTCGCCCTCACGGTCCTCGTCGTCGGCGAGCGTCGGTCGGTGTGGTGGCTCGTGGCGGTGTTCGCGCTGTGGGTGAACGTCCACGGCACGTGGTTCTACGGGATCGCGGTGTTGGCGTTGCTGGTCGCCGCGCAGGCGATCGACGACCGGCGCGTCGCCGCCCGTCAGATCGGCTGGGTCGGCGCCGCGCTCGGTGGCGTGCTGCTCGGTGGTCTCGCTCAGCCGCGCTCGTTCGAGACGGTGCTGCTGCCGATCGAGCAGTTCGGCGACGAGCGCTCCCGTGAGGCGCTGTCTCGCTACGTCGAGTGGCAGCCCGCCGGTTTCGCCCATCCGCTGACCTGGTTGCTCGTCGCGATGGGCCTCGTCGCCGTCGTCGGGGCGGTGCGCGCCCGTCGTTGGGGGGTCCTGGTCGGGTCGGCCGGCCTGTTCGCGATGGGTCTGTCGGCCGGGCGCCTGCTGCCGCTCGCCGCGATCACGCTCGTGCCCTGGGTTGCCGACGGCGTCCGCTCGATGCAGGGCGTGTCACTCCCCGGGGATCGCGTCCAGCGGGTGCTGGCGGGCGTCGGCGTGGCCTTCGGTGTCGCGGCGCTGGCCTGGAGCATCGCCACGCCGGCCTATGACCTGTCTCCCTACCCGGTGACCGCGGTCGACTGGCTCGAGGCGAGAGGGTTGGCCGGCGACACCCAGGTCAAGGTGCTGACCCACGACTTCGCCGGGAACTACCTGGACTGGCGCTTCGAGGACCGTGCCAACACCTTCGTCGACGACCGCCCTGGTGCCGAGGCGTCGATCGACTACTCCAAGATGCTGTACTCCGAGGACGGCTGGCAGGACTCGCTCGATCGAGCCGACGCCGATGTCGTCATCTGGCGGACCGAGGACCCATTGGCCTCCGAGCTGTCCGAACCGGGCTGGTACCGGGCCGGTGAGTTCGGCGAGTTCACGGTCATCTGTCGGAGCTCCATCGCCGTTCGCTGTCGGTAGGACGCGCGGTGCGGTCCGGCGAACGCCAGTCCCGGATCCAGCTGTCCTCCGGGCCCTGCAGCGCAGGTGTCGCTCCGGTGCTGGCCCGAAGCCGGGCCGACCACCAGTCGGTCTCGGTCTCGTCCGCGAGCTCGGCGACGCTGCGCTCCAGTCGAGCGGCGAACCGGCGGGCGTCCTCGCCGTCGACGGGTCGCAGCGGAGTGCCGAAGTTGACCTCCACACGACCCGGACGGGGCGTGCCGGAACCCTTGGGCAGGATCCGGCCGGTGCCGTCGATGTGGATCGGGACGACGGGCACCGCGCAGCGCACCGCAAGGTAGGCGGCGCCGCCCTTGTGCGGCTGGCCCCACCCGTCGGGGCTGCGGCCGCCCTCCGGGAAGATCAGCAGCGACCAGCCGTCGTCGATCAACCGCGCCGAGGTGTCCGCGGATCTGCGGCTGACCTTCTTGCGCTCCATCGGGATGGCGCCGTAGCCCCACGAGATCAGTGCGGCCTTGGGTCGGGTGTCGAAGAAGTGGTCCGCCGCGGCGGCGACCACCAGCTCGTGGCGCCACGGGCTCGGGATGCGGGTCAGCAGGACCGGCGTGTCGAGGTGGCTGTGGTGGTTCGCGACGAAGATGGCCGGCCCGTCGAGGTCCTCCAGTCGATCCAGCCCTCGCACCTCGGGTCGGGCGAGCGCCGCAGCCGTCGCCCGACCGACGGTGGCGATCGCGGCGCGACGGGTGGTGCGAGCCAGCGGACGGCGGGCCCAGTCGGTGTCGTAGCGGTCACCGAGCTCGTCGGGCTCCTCCCGCGGCGCCACGCCGGGAGGAGTCGGCGCAGCGGTGAACGGGAAGCCGAGCCGGCCGACGATCCGAACGGGGTCGAAGACGTCGTCGAGCTTCACGTGACGTCGGCCATCGAGAGCGGGGGGTTCTTGAAGTACGTGATGGTCGGCTGGCGCCCGACCACGTCGGAGGCCATCTCGAACGCATCGGCCATGGTCGACGCGGGTCGGAACCCGAGCCGACGCACCGTCGCGGGGTCACCACCCACCACGATGACGCCACCGAGGTGCTCCAGCGCGTGGCTGCCCCAGTACCACATGTAGAAGGGGTGCACGCCGTGGTACGCGTTCGAGGTCCGGTACAGGTGCCGGTACCACTCGTCGGTCGCGTAGCGCTGCTCGAACTGCTCCGACATCACCACCGGGTCGGTCGTCTCGGCGAGCACCTCGTCGAAGAAGTCGATGTAGCTCGGGTGGTGCACCGGATGGAACTCGGGCGTCGTGGGGTGGCTCATGATGAGGACACCGCCCTCGCGGACCAGCGGTCGGCCCTTGTAGAGGTTGAAGAAGTACCCGAGGCCGAGGCACATGACCAGGATCGGGTTCATGATCGAGTTCACGTTGTAGGGGCAGATGTAGGGCAGGCCGAGGGTCAGGATGTCGGTCTGGCCCTCGACCGGCACGAGCTGCTGGTCATAGACGTGCTGGGTCGTGACCTTGTGCACTGCCTCGACCTCGCCGGCCTGCACCGACGTCATCGCGTACGGCGACCGCCAGCCCTGGAGGATCCGGCGGCGGTTGGTCGGCGACAGTCGGTCGAGGCCGGTCTTGGCGGCCAGGAACGTCGCACGGTCCTTGGCGTTCCACTCCCACTCGCGCTTGGCGAGCACGGACATGGGGCCGTCGCCGTAGAGATCGTTGTTCACGGTCGTCTCGATCTGGAAGACCTTGATGTCGGCGTCCCGGAGCACCTCGCCCTGGCGCCAGTTGCTCTTGTGGAGCTCGGAGCTCTCCTGGTCCATGAAGCTCGTCGATCGCCGCATCGTCTGAGGGTTGTGGTGGTGGCGCAGCGCCTGGTAGCCGGAGAGTCCGGTGGCGGTGGACTTCCAGCCCCCGTCCATCGACACGAGGTTGATGTTCACGTAGACGATCAGGTCCGACGTGGCGGCACGGGTGGAGATCTGGACCTCTTCACCGTGGCGGGTGGTCCCGATGACGGTCATTCCGTCGGGATCTTCGGCATCGTGGTTGTACAGCTGACCCCGAGGAGCGAACGCGTCGTACACGCGGTCGCCGACGGCGTGTCGGAGCTCGGCCTCGGTCATGCGTCGGTGCAGGGCGAGCGCTGCGATCAGGTGGACGTCGGTGACGCCGGCCGCCGCAGCCAGGTCGAGCACCGCCTCGATGACCCGCTGTCGGATGTCCGGTCGACGCATCTGGGGCAGCGGCAGCGAGATGTCGTCGAACGCGATCGTGAGGCGCATGTCGGGGAACAGGAGCGCGGAGAGCGGCTCGGAGTCGATCGGCTCCTCGAGCGCCCGGCGGATGGCCTCGTCGGGGTGGGCCAGGCCTGCCAGCGGCTCGGGTGGGTAGATGATGCGGCTGCGGTCTGCGGGGAGCTTCTCCAGGCGGAGCTGCTCGCCGTGGTGGAACAGGACCGGCGGCGTCGACCGGTCGACGTCGAGGACCAGACCGGGCCGGGGCGTCGGTCGGTCCTTGCGGCGGGCGGAGTGCGCTCGCTCGTTGCGGGGTCGTGGGGCAGGCACAGCGTCAGTTCCTCAGGTCGAAGGCGATCTTGACGGCACCGCGACGCCCGGCGTCCGCGGCATGGGCGATGGCATCGTCGACCCGCTCGAGCGGGTAGGTGGCCGACACGAGTCGGCCGAGGTTCGCGCTCTGCACCAGGTCGAAGGCCAGCTCGAAGGTGCGGCGGGACTCGCCGGTGGGCATCCCCGCGGCATCGGTGAGCTGCTCGGAGCCGTACGCGTAGGCGCCGACGAGCTCGATCTCACGCTGCCAGAGCGGTGTCAGGTCGACCTTGAGCACGCCGGGCATGCCCACCATCACGGTTCGGCCGGTGGGTCGCGTGACCGCGAGCGCCGTGGCGATGCTGTCGGCCGAGCCGACGCAGTCGATCGTGACGTCTGCTCCTCCGGTGAGGCGTGCGGTCGAACCGCGGCCGAGCACCTGGGTGCCGACCCCTCGACGTACGGCCCGGAGGAGCCCGGCCGGCTCGCACACCACGTCTGCACCGAGCTCACGGGCCAGGTCGCGCTGATGGGGGTGCTTGGCGCCGATCACGATCGTGCACTCGGGGGCGAACCGCTTGATCGCGGCGAGGGTGAGCAGACCCAAGGTGCCGGCACCGATCAGGGCGACGGTGTCGCCCACTGCGATGCGGGCGCGCAGAGCGCCGTGGATCGCGCAGGCGGTCGGCTCGACGATGACGGCGGCCTCGTCGGACATGGATTCGGCCACGTCGTGCAGCTGACTGGGATGCGCCACCATCTCGGTCGACCAGCCGCCACCGGTGTCGCAGCAGAACCCCGACTGAAGGCCTGCCTCGAGTCGTCCGTGGTCGAGGTGCTCGCAGTTCCCCAGTCGGCCATCGGCGCACGCCGCACACACCGGTGAGATCCCCCGGGTGACGCAGCCGAGCACGGGCTCCAGAACGACCCGGCGAGCCGAACGGGCATCGTCGACGTCGGCGACGACCTCGTGGCCGGGCACGAACGGGAACGACACGATCGGCTCGAACCACTGCGACGAGCGTCCGTCGACGGTGGCGAGGTCGGAGCCGCAGATGCCGGCCAACCTGGGCGTCAAGCGGACCCAATCGGGTCCGGGCAGCTCGGGCTGATCGTCGGTCACCAGCGACAGCGGCCCGTAGCGTGCGCCGGCACCGGGTCGGATGCCCGAGGCCACCCGGGCGGCGCCGAAGCGCAGGACGTCGCGCTCGAAGCGCAGCGCCTTCACAGCTCGACCCTGACGACTGCGTCGAGCGCTCCGGTGCCGTCGTTGCCGATCAGCCGCCGCCGGACGCGGTCGCTGCGCTCCCGCCAGCTCGGTGCCAGCGGCACGACCTTGTGCGCGAAGTCGGAGCCGAAGTCCTCGACCAACCAGCCGCGCTTGCGGGCGATCGACGCCAGGCGCGGCTCGGGGTTGACCGCCACGGGGAACCCGACGGCGTCCAGCATCGGCAGGTCCGAGGACGAGTCCGCGTACGCCACCGCCTGGCGGGGGTCGTGGCCGAGCTCGGCGCACAGGTCGGTCAGGATCCGGGCGCGTGCTTCGGCGGTCGGAGGGACCTCGTCGAGGTGCCCGGTGAGCACCTCGACGCCGTCGTCGTCGATCCTGGTGCCGATTCGGGCGCACACCACGTGGTCGAACAGCGGGCGCAAGGGCTCGATCACCACGTCGAGCGCCCCGGTGATGAGCACGGTGGTGTGGCCGAGCTCTCGGTGGCGTCGCACCCGTCGTATCGCGTCGGGGAACGACCGGGTCAGGAGCAGGTCGCTGAAGTGCTCCTGGGCGTCCTCGCGGAGCTCGTCGAGGGGTGCGCCCTCGTAGCGACGGTAGAACGCCCGGAGGAAGTCCGATCGGTCCTTGCGGTCCTGGGCCAGCAGGCTGGGGGCCTCTGCCAGGGTGCGTGCGACGAACCTGACTCGGTCGACGGTGCCCAGCCTGCGGGTCGCGAGCCACGAGTAGGTCGCCACGACGTTGGAGGCGATCAGCGTGTTCTCGAGGTCGAAGGCGGCGAGCGGGCGGTCAGTCGACAGCACCTGGGCGCGGAGGCGGTCGGTGCGCGCCGTGGCAGAGCGGCGCGTCGGCGAGGATCGGGCGCGTCCGTGGGCGACGACCGACGGCAGGTGGACCTCGGTGATGTAGCGGTCCCACTCGATGACCCGGGGATCGAGCGTGAAGGCCTCGTGGTCCTCCGCCGACAGCGCGGCGTCGAGCGTCAGCAGGTGGTCGATGCCGTAGACGGCTTCGCACTCGGTGTACGCGCCGTAGAGCTCGACGTAGGACAGCGCTCGGCGCGCCTGCTCGCGCTTCTCCTCGACCGTGGCACCCCATTGCGCGGCCTTGCCCCGCAACGGCAGCGACGCGACGACCTTCTCGGTCCGCTCCAGGATCGACGTGGCCCGTCGCAGCTGGCCCTCCACCCGGCCTCGGCCAGGGAAGGACCAGTCGGGCACCACGATCGGCTGGCCGTTGCGGTCGTAGAGGGGCTGCTCGGTGAACCAGTCCCGCACGCGGTCGACCAGCTGCTGGTAGCGCAGCGGGTTGGCGGCGCCGGTCGCCACCTGCACGATGCGTGGACCTTCGTCAGCAGCGTCGCCGGCCCGATCGTCGGCCTGGTGTTGGCCGGTCACGCCTTCGGCCGCGGCGGCGATGATCGCGGCGACCACGAGGTCCACCGGGATCACGTCGATGACCCCCTCGGGAACGCCGGGGAACTCCCTCAGGAGGCCACGTGCGTAGCTCAGGATGATCGGCTCGGCCATCCTGAAGCCGCGGATCCAGCCGGGCCGGGGTTCGGCGATCGCGGACTCGATGATCGACGGCCGAACGATCGTGTGGGTGATCGGAACGTCCGACGCCGCGATGGTCTGGCCGAGCGCCACCTCGCCCAACGCCTTGGTGAACGCGTAGGCGTCAGGCCAGCCGACCGACGTCGCCCGGGATCGACCGAAGGTGACCATCCGGTCGTGCACCCACTCCTTGCGGAGGGTCTCGGTCCGCTCGGCGAGCAGGGGTCCGCCCGCCGGGCCGAGCTCGGAGCGCGCCGCGGTGCGGAACTGCTCGAGGTGCTCCGGGGTGCGGCTCTCCGCATCGACGTCGGCACGTGTCCGACGTGCGGCGCTGACCTCGGCCGACCAGTCCAGGTCGGCGAAGAAGGGGTTGGCGGTGACCGGTTCCTCGGGCGCTCCGCCGCGGCGGTTGCCGGCGACGTAGCAGGTGCTCACAGCCACCAGGTGCGGCGAGGAACCCAGCTCCTGCAACGTCCGGGCGATCCGCACCGGCCCCATGAGGTTGATCTCGACGGCGCGGTCGAGCGGCGAGTCGAACGCCACGGTCGCCGCGGAGTGGATCACGACGTCCGCTGCAGCGAGCGCGGCGCGTCCGGCGTCGTCGAGTCCCAGGCCGTCGCTGCCCACGTCGCCGGACACCGCGCGGACCCGAGCGGCGGCCTCGGCGAAGCCGTCGGGACCGAGCTCGTCGCGCAGGCGGTCGAAGCAGTCGTTGCGCAGGACCTCGCGCTCCAGGCGACGCTGGGCGCTCGACCGACGTCCGTCGCGGATGAGCAGCGTGAGCTCGACGTCGGGGACGCAGCGCAGCAGGCGCTCCACCAGTGCGGTACCGACGAAGCCGGTCGCGCCCGTCACGAAGATGCGCTGTTCGGCCAGGCCGTCGATGATCACGGGTAGTCCCTATCAGATCGCCTGGTCTCGAACCGGCTGCGGCGGTCGTGGCGCTCCAGTGCGAGGCGCACGAGCTCGTCGATCAGCTCGGGGTAGGAGAGCCCGGACTCCCGCCACAGGAGGGGGAACATGGAGATCGGCGTGAAGCCGGGGAGCGTGTTGATCTCGTTGACCAGGATCGTCGCCCCATCGGGCCCGTCGTCCGGTGTGAGGAAGAAGTCCACCCTGGCCATGCCCTCGGCGCGCAGCGCCGTGAAGGTGCGCACGGCCAGCTCGCGAACCTCCTCGGCCCGGGCGGGGTCGATCTCCGCCGGGATCATGGACTGCGCGGAGCCGCCCGCGTACTTGTCGTCGTAGTCGTAGAACTCGGCGGCGGGCACGATCTCCCCGACGACCGAGGCCCGAGGCGACAGGTTGCCGATGACGCCGCACTCGAGCTCTCGGGGAGGTCGCGACCGGCTGCCGACGCCCTGCTCCACGACGAACCGCTCGTCGTAGCGGGCGGCATCTTCGAACGCGGCGAGCACGCCGTCGACGTCGGTGGCCCTGGACACGCCGATCGAGCTGCCCATGTTCGCGGGCTTCACGAACACGACCGGGCCGAGCTCCTCCAGCAGCCGCTCGGCCAGCCCGGGCTCCGACAGGTCGCTGCGCAGCACCTGGCGCCACCGGGGCTGGGCGATCCCGTGGGCGTCGAGCACGGTCTTGGACATGGCCTTGTCCATGGCGACGGCGGATCCCAGCACGCCGGCACCCACGTAGGGGAGTCCGGCCATCTCGAGGAGCCCCTGAACGGTGCCGTCCTCTCCGTTGGGTCCGTGCAGCACAGGGATCACCACGGTGTCGGCACCGCCGACCAGCGACATGGGCTCGGTCCCGGGGCCCGTCACGTCGATCGACTCGGGCAGCTCCCCACAGCGCCCCGTCGACAGCAGCTCCGCGGCGTCCTCGGCGAGCTGCCACGTCCCGTCACGCGTGATGCCGACGGGCACCACGTCGTAGCGTTCAGGGTCGATCGCCCGCATCACATGGCTGGCCGACACCCGGCTCACGTCGTGCTCGGCGGACCGACCGCCGAACAGCACGACCAGGCGGATGCGCTCGGGCGGGGGTGTCACGGCGGACGAGTCTGGCACGTAGCATCCGCGGCCGTGGAGCTACGAGCCGTCGAGGTGGCACGACGCCTGGGTGGGGGCCTCGACGCTCCCGCGGACCTGGTGATCGACGGCCTGGCGATCGATTCGCGACGTGTGCGGCCGGGTCAGCTCTTCGCCGCCCTCGTCGCCGAGCGCGACGGCCACGACTTCGTAGGAGCGGCGTTCGAGTCCGGTGCCGCCGCGGTGCTCGTGGAGCGCTCCGATGCCCCGGAGGACGGGTGGGGTGGACCCGCGGTGGTGGTGGCGTCGGTGCCCGAGGCGTTGGCCGAGCTGGCCGGCATGGCCCGCGACCGGCTGGACCGATCGGACGATCCTGCCCACGTGGTCGGGGTGACGGGCTCGGTCGGAAAGACGACCACCAAGGACCTGTTGTCGAACGTGGCCGCCACCACGTTCGCGACGGTCGCGTCGGAGCGGTCGTTCAACAACGAGCTGGGGGTGCCGCTGACGCTCGTCAACGCGCCCGACGAGACCGAGGTGGCGGTCGTCGAGATGGGTGCCCGGGGCGCGGGCCACATCCGCCTGCTGTGCGAGATGGCTCGCCCGACCGTGGGTGTGGTGACGGTGGTCGAGGGCGTCCACACCGAGGTGATGGGTTCGATCGACCAGATCGCGACGGCCAAGCGCGAGCTCGTCGAGCACCTGCCCGCGAGCGGAGCGGCCGTGCTCAACGCCGGCGATCCGAACGTGGCGGCCATGGCGGCGCACACCGCAGCGACGGTCCTGACCTTCGGTTCTCGCTCCGCGGAGGTCGTCGCCACCGACGTGGCGGTCGACGACGACCTCCGCGCCCGTTTCACATTGCGGTCGCCGTGGGGGAGCGCCGCGGTGCACCTGGGTGTGCGCGGCGTTCACAACGTGATCAACGCGCTGGCCGCGGCAGCGGCGGGGCTGTGGCTCGGGGTGCCGGTCGAACAGGTCGCCGCGGGACTGGAGCTCGCGCCGGCGTCGCCGTGGCGGATGGAGCTGGTCCGGGTGCCGGGTGGCCCGGTCGTCCTGAACGACGCCTACAACGCCGGTCCCGCGTCGACCGCAGCCGCCGTCCGCTCCCTCGCCGAGTTGGCGGTGCCGCACAGCGGTCGGCGGATCGCCGTGCTCGGCATCATGGCGGAGCTCGGCCCGGAAGGTCCCGACGAGCATCGGCGGATCGCGGAGCTGGCCGGCGAGCTGGGGATCGACGTGCTGGCCGTGGGCACCGACCTGTACGGCGTCGAGCGCCGCGTCGGATCGGCGCTCGAGGTCGCGGCCGCGCTCGGCGAGCTCGGACCCGCCGACGCCGTGCTGATCAAGGGGAGTCGGGTTGCGGGTCTCGAACGTGCGGCGGAGGTGCTGACTCGTCCAGGTCGATGAGCAGGCCGAGCGCCGCGGCGACGACCGCGCCGAACAGGATGACCGGGACCTCGCCGATGGCATCGATGATCGGCCCGGCGATCAGGCCGCCGACGGGCACCAGTCCGGCCCAACCCATCATCCAGAGTCCCATCACCCGCCCGCGGACCGAGTCGGCCACCCGCATCTGGAGGGTGGTGGACAGCGCGGTGACCAGGACGAAGTACGCGGCGCCGGTGACGAACACGGCCGGGAACGCGAGCCACGGCGAGGTGGCCAGCCCGAACACGCCCAACGCCACGGCGAAGACGTAGATGCTCGTCGTGGACATGCGCGAGCGCGGCACCTCGGAGAAGGTCGTGCCCATGGAGATCGCACCGAGCGCGGCGCCGAGGGCGAAGGAGGCGAACAGCAAGGTGTAGGCGATGCCGTCGATGCCGAGGCGCTGCTCGGCGATCAGGGGCATCTGGTAGATGAACACGAGCGAGCAGAGCGAGAACACCGAGATCGTGATCAGGATGCGGGAGACCACGGCGTCGGATCGGGCGGCTGCGAAGCCTTCTCGGATCTGCTGCCACGGGGAGCCGCCGTCGTGGCCCTTGGGGGAGAAGTCCGCGTGCACGGTGGCGACGGCCCAGATGACGAACAGGTAGGTCAGGCCGTTGGCGGCGAACACCAGCGACGGACCTCCGAGCTCGGCGGTCAAGCCGCCCAGGATCGGTCCGACGACTCGGCTGGTGTTCATCGCCGCGGAGTTCAGCGCGACGGCACCCTGGAGGTCCTCCCGTCCGACGAGCGTCGGCAGCATCGCGGAGAACGTCGGTCCGTTGATCGAGTTGCCCAGTCCGATCGCGAAGACGATCGCCACCAGCGCCAGCCGGTTGGGATCGTCGGACAACGCGACGACGGCCAGCGCGAACGACAGCAGCACCTGTGTGGCGGCGATGGCGATCATCAGGCGGCGGCGGTCGACGCGGTCGGCGAGCGCTCCGCCGATCGGCGACACGATCAGCATGGGGCCGAGTTGGGCGAACGTGATCACGCCGATGAACCACGCCTCGCCGGTGAGGCGGTAGGCGAGGACGCCGAGGGTGATGTTCTGCATCCAGGTGCCGACGTTGGATGCCAGGTTGCCGAACCAGATGCGGCGGAACGCCGGGTGCGAGTAGGCGGATCCGAGGGTCCCCGGCCGGCGCTGGGGTCGATCCCCGCGATCCCCGCGACCCCCTCGATCCCCTCGATCCTTCGCATCCCGAACTATCGACACCGGCCCAGGATAGCGACGCTGGCAGAGGGGGCCTCGGCGCGTTCGCCTCCACGTACCAGACTGGTTGGTGGTGCAGCGGACTCACTACCAGGTGCTCGGAGTGCGAACGACGGCCTCGACGCCGGAGATCCGACGCGCCTACCGGCAGCTGGCGTACCTGTTGCACCCGGACCGACAGGCCGGCACCACCGAGGCCGAGGCCCGGCTGGCCGACCGTCGGATGCGCGAGGTCAACGTGGCCTGGACGACGCTGTCGGATCCGTCGCGGCGATCGGCCTACGACCGCTCCCTGGCCCCCCGGACCACGACGACAGCCCCCCGGCCGACGACGACGGGTTCGTCGGCGTCCCCTGGATCAGCCGGGTCGAGCGGCTCGGGGCAGTGGTGGGACAGCGACGATCCGGATGCCGCGCTGGCCCGGGTCAAGGCCGCCGGTGTCGAACCCGACGAACCCGATCTGTCGACCGCTCAGTTCTGGTTGTTGCGTCGGGGGCCCGTCGTGGTCATGGTCACCGTCGGCCTGGTGATCTTCATCGCCTCTGCCTACGCAGGGCGAGGAGCGTCGAGCCCGTCGGCCACGTCGGCGCCGCCGGCGGTGGTGGCCGACTCCGACTGCGTGAAGCTGATGCCCAACAACATGGCCTACAACGTGTCGTGCGACGGCGGCTACGACGCCCGCATCGTACGGGAGGAGCCTGTGGCGACGTCGTGCCTCGACGACGGCCTCGAGGTCGCGGTGGTCGGTGCGAAGTCGTACTGCGTCGACTCCGACGGTTGATGCGTGGTTCGTGTTCGCGGGCGCGACGAAGTGCCCGCTGATGCGGGTGCGGCGTCGAACGGGGTTGGATCGAGGCCGGTTGGATCGAGGCGGGTTGGACCAGACCGAGGTTGATCAGGCCGCGATCGGCGCGGTCAGGCCGTGGCGTTGCGAGCTCAACGCGGCACCGCTCGGGCTGGTGAGCTCGAACCACTGGTGCTCGACGGTCCGCATGGACCAGCCGGTGCGGTGCACCACGCCGTGGTGGTGGCGGCACAGGCAGGCGAGGTTGTCCAGATCCGTGCTGCCGCCGTGCTCCCAGTGCTCGACGTGGTGGAGGTCGGTGTGGTTGACGTGGGCGTCGCATCCGGGGAACACGCAGCCGCCGTCCCTGGTGCGCGCGGCCCGACGCTGCGTCGGCGTGGCGAAGCGGACCTCGCGGCCGGCGTCGACGGGCACGCCCATCGAGTCGACGACGATGCCGTGGAACGCTGCGTCGCAGCAGGCGACGGCGGCGGTGTGGTGGTCGACCACCTCGCCGTTCGGCGTGCGGACGACCTGCGGCTCGTCGGAGTGGATCACGTAGGTCACGTCCGCTGCCGTCCCGGCGGTGCGGTGGGTGGCGCCCGCCGCGAGTCGGCACGCTTCGGCCAGCGCCAGGGCCAGCAACGCGGACCGGTGGGGGATGGGGCAGTCGTCGGGGGCGGCAGCGTGGTCCTCGGCGAACTTGCGGAAGATGCGGTCGGCGAGGTGGTCCAGGACGTTCTCGATCACGTCGCGCGAGTCGCCGACCAACGTGCCGCTGAGTCGGGACGACCCGTCGAACTGGCGGTCGAACCGCAGCGAGTTGTCCTCGGGACGGGGCTCACGACCGTCGGTGTCGGCGACGCGGAGCAAGTCGGTCACCTTCGCGGCCCAGTAGCGGAACAGCACCACTTCGTCGGTGAGGTCGATGAGGTGCTGCTGGATGTCGACCACCACGTCGATGTTGCGGGCGTTGGTGGCGTTGGCGATCACTCTCACGTGGTCCGCACCGATGCGTCCGTCGACCAATGCCTGGCGCAGCATGGAGCAGCACCGGAGGAGTCGCGCGACCTTGACCCGGCGACCGCCTTCTTCGGAGGGCAGCTGGTGGGTGGCGTTGATCCACGTCCGGGTGGCATGGCCGTGTCGCCGATCGGTCGCTCCGCGGGCGTCGAGCTCACCGACCGTGGCTGCGCTGGCGGCGTCGAGGGCCCGGCGGGCTGCTTCCAGTGCCGAGGTCATGGCTTCCAGGTCGTCGTCGCTGCATTCGCCGACCGGCGTCGAGGTGGCGAGCTCACGCACACGGGCGACGAGGGCGGTCACGTCGTCGATGCCGGGCGGCCCCGACGACCGGCAGCTGTCCGGTGTGGTGCTGTCTGGTGGTGGGTTGT
>JACDJC010000294.1_pt1 | contig 62612 bp, 53 predicted proteins | sample 7454191 | NCBI WGS metagenome assembly JACDJC01 (sample SAMN14253291, study PRJNA609438) | sludge metagenome | isolation source: sludge after 25d culture with pyrite and EDTA | collected 2018-12-20 | reverse complement strand
GGGAAATTCCAGCTGCTGCGCGTTACACTGTGTCTGCATCGGGTCGCTCTCCTGAATCGCTCGTAACTCGTTCTCCTAAAACAAGTTTCGCCGATTTTGCGACCCGATGCCTTCTCTGAGGGTGAGAAATCCGGGCTAGCCTGGCTTCGACTGAGGCTGTACAGTCAATGACAGCTTGCGCCGGCAGCGGTCAATCGAGTGCGAGATTCGAACTACCGCAGTCAGTCTGAAGCGGTCCGGGGAGCAGATCAGTCTGGCCGCGGCAACGGGTTCAGTGTCTGCCCCTGAGTCAGCTGCGCAATGAAGTCCGTGAACGGCTCGATCTCGCCGTAGGAACTGGCGCGCTCCAGCGCCTGCATATAGCGCTGCCGTTGCTGCACAGGGATGATGGTCCAGACATAGCCGCCGGTGACGAGCATTGCATTCATCAGGAAGCGGGCCAGCCGGCCGTTGCCATCCATGTAGGGATGGATGAATACGAACAGGAAATGCCCGAGGATTGCCCGGACGGCGGGGTGCGGTTCGTTTTCGATGAGCTCGAACAGCACGGGCATACATTCGCGCACGGCTTGCCTGGCGGGAGGAACATGCAAGGCGCCACGAATGAACACCTGATTGTTGCGCCATCCGGCCAGATCCGAAGGCTCGAGCAGACCGGCTTGCACGCTGGGGCTGAAGAGCGCCAGGTACCACGCGCTGAGTGCTTCGCGCAGGCCTCGTAGCCCGGCCTGTTTCGCTTGCTGCCGGAGTGTCCTGGGGATGAAGTCCTTGACGAGTTTGTAGGCCTCGAAATATCCCTTCGCCGCCATGGCATCGCGTTGTTGACGATCAACGCCTTCCGGATCCCAGGCGCCGTTGCGGACCTTCTCGATCAAGTCCGCCGTGACGTGGTAGCCCTCGATGGACAGCGAGTGATAAGCATCTGCCACATAGCGCGCTTCGACGTCCATGAGAACCCGCGCTTCATCAATGGGCAGGGGACCGGGAGCAGGAAAGGCGGTGATGACTGCTTCGCGCATGGTCGCCCAATTCAAGAGCAGGCGTTGCACGTGGGGAGAAGTTGGGCGGCCAGTGAGCAGCGGCGGCGGAGGTGCGTCGAACGGAGAGACTTCTTGAACCGTGTAGCCGGCGCCGCGCATGGTGCTGGTGATGCTGTTGGCGAAGTCGGCCCGGCCCACCGCGCGGAACGCGCCTGCCAGCCGCCCGGCGACGACGGAGTGCGAACCGTCGAGCAGTCGCTGCAACAGCGGCGCGGTGTCATCGACCATGCCCAGGGCAATGCGTGCGGCCAGGGGCTGTTGCACGAAAAACGTGGGCGACACGGCCACGAGCGCATCTGTGAGGTTCACGAGACGGATGCCTCGATCCTCCGGATGCGGCTCGGCGGGCAGGAGTTGGGGTGCTCGATACAGGAACAAGGAACACCCGTGGGGCAGTTGCACCAACTGGTTGTTGCCCGCGGTGGACCAGACCTGCAATTGCCAGGGGAGGGTGCGCTCGCCCGACCTCAGCAACAGGGATAGCTCGGGACTCAGGTGCCAACTGTCCCCGAAACGCGCATCGCAGTAGCCGGCGACGAAGTCGCGCATGCCGGCGAACCATGCGGCGGTGCTGCCTTCGATGCTGCCGATGGAGAGATCAGGCCGTGCCGGGAGGTACCAGCCCTTGATGACTTCCTGCAGGTAGCCCGCCTTGCTCAGACGCTCCCGATGGGTTCGCGACAAGGCCGAGCTTCGAACGACGCGCTGGCCGCTCTCCTGTATCGCCCTGAGCCGTTCGAGGGACGCGGCAAGTTTTTCGTTGGGCGCCGCCATGGCCACATGATTGCACTATTATCGTGCATTATTGTTTCACTACTACTGTGTACAGTCAACGCACTGCTTTTACCGGTATTGCGTGGACAGAGTCAGCCTGGCACTCCCCGTAAACCTACTCCAGATTCTGTACCTGCTCGCGGATCTGTTCGATCAGGACTTTCAGTTCGATCGCTGCATTGCCGAGATCGATGGCGGCGGCCTTCGAGCCCAGGGTATTGGCTTCGCGGTTGAGTTCCTGCAGCAGGAAGTCGAGTCGCTTGCCGACCGGTCCGCTGCCGCCGACGATGCGGCGCATTTCAGCCAGGTGCGTCTGCAGGCGGCTGATTTCCTCGGCGATATCGATGCGCAGGCCGTGTGCGGCCACCTCCTGGCGCACACGCGCCATCGACTCGTCCAGCGGAATCGGCGTGCCGCTCGGGGTCAGCGCGTCGCGCAGGCGCTCGACGAGCCGCTGTTGCCAGGCGGCGAGCAGCTCGGGCGTGCGCGCCGCCAGCGGTGTGACGATGGCCTCGATCGCGTCGATCCGTTCGAGCACGAAGGCGACCAGGCGCGCGCCTTCGCGGGCCCGATCGGCGTTGAAGCGCGCCAGCGCCTCGCCCGCGGCGGCCAGCGCATCCTCGTCCAGTCCGGCCTGTCCGCTTTCCTCCAGGACGACACCGGGCCAGCGCAGCGCGTCGATCACGGATGGCGCAGCGGCGTCCGGCATGGCCCGTGCCACCTCGCGGGCGAGGGCAATGAAGCGCGCCAGCGCTTGTCCGTCGATATGCACCGACCGTTCGTCGGAAAGTGCCGAGGCGCGTGTGCCGGCACGCAGATTCACGCGGCACTCGAGTTTGCCGCGCTGCACGTGCGCGCCGAGCAGCTCGCGCAGCGCCGGTTCGATGCCGCGCAGTTCGTCGGGCATGCGCAAAACGAGATCGAGAAAGCGGGAATTGACGCTGCGCAGCTCGACGTCGAGCTGGCCGGCTGGCGTTTCCTTCTGCACGTGCGCGTAGCCGGTCATGCTCTGGACCGGGCGCCGTCTGGCGGATGGCATGGGCAAAGTCATCGAATGAGGGGAGGAAGTCCCTAGAATTCCCGGAGTGCCCGATCGGCGGGCGATCTTCGTCGAGTGATGACTGCGCGGAAAACGGCTTCCACGAACAATGCACCGCTGCCGAACGGGCTGGAAGTCGGCGGGTACCGCATTGTAAGGAAGATCTCCAGCGGCGGATTCTCGTTCGTCTACCTGGCCACCGACGAACACGGGCAGCCGTGCGCGATCAAGGAGTATTTTCCGGCCGCTTTCGTGCGCCGCGCCGAGGGTGAGCTGGAGCCGCAGGTTGCCGATACCTGCCAGCCGACGTACCGCAACGGTCTGCAGTGTTTCTTCGACGAGGGCCGGGCGCTGGCGCGCGTCGATCACCCCAATATCGTGCGGGTGCTGAATTTCTTTCGCGCCTACGACACGGTCTATCTGGTGATGGCCTGGGAACGCGGACGCAGCCTCCAGGAGCTGGTGCTGCGCCGTCGCGGGCGGCGTGCAGGTGGCGGCGGGAGCGTGCTGCCGGAAGGTTATGTGCTGCACGTCTTTCACCAGCTGATGAGCGGCTTGCGCGAAGTCCACGCGAACCGCCTGCTGCATCTGGACCTCAAGCCGGCGAACATCTATCTGCGCATGGACGGCACACCGTTGCTGCTCGACTTCGGGGCGGCACGCCGCGCGCTCGACGTGCAGCCGGCCCGGCTGTTCCCCATGTATACGCCCGGTTTCGCCGCTCCCGAGCTGTATCGACGAGGCAAGCGGCTCGGCCCGTGGACCGATGTCTACGGTCTGGGCGCGAGCCTGTATGCCTGTCTGGCGGGCAAACCACCTCCGCCGGCCGATGAACGCGAACTGAACGACCCGATCCCGCAGGCTCTCGATGCACTGGCGCCGGCCTATTCGCAGGCGCTGCTCGATCTCGTCCACTGGTGCCTGAAGCTCGACATCCTCGAACGTCCGCAAAGTGTCTTCGCGCTACAACGTGCAATGCGTTTCATCGAGGTGCCGCGCGACGAAACGCGTCCGGTCACGACATTGGGACGCTGGCTCGATACACTGAGCGCCGGCTCCATGTCGGGGCGGACCCTCTTCCGCGGAACCGTGCTGCGGCGCACTATCCAGCACGGCCCGCAGAAAGGGAGTCCGCAGCGCCACAGCGGGTCTGGACGGCTCGTGACCGACCGGCACGGTTGAGCGAGATGAGCGGATCTCGACCGGCCCGTCGGACAAAGGCCACCGGAAATGCGGTGGCCGGGGCCTCAGCGACCGTTCAGTCCGGACACTTTCTCCCGTATCAGATCTTCTGAGCCATGCGTTTCTCGATCTATCAGGACTCGAATCGCGGCGCGCGTGCGATGAATCAGGACCGCATGGGCTTTTGCTATACGCGCGAGAGCCTGCTGATGGTGGTGGCCGACGGGATGGGAGGGCACCTGCACGGCGATGTCGCATCGCACATCGCCGTGCAGGCGATTGCTGCGTGTTTCCACGTCGAAGCGCGACCGGCACTGGAAGATCCGCCGGCATTTCTCGATCGCGCGCTGCGCCTGGCACATCGTGAACTGCTGCATGTCGCGCTCCAGCGTGGTCTGCCCGAGACGCCGCGCACGACGATCGTTGCCTGCATCGTGCAGTCCGGCCGCGCGTGGTGGGCGCACGCGGGTGATTCACGCCTGTACTGGATTCGCAAGGCGCGCCTGCGTGCGCGTACCTATGATCATTCGAAAATCCAGAATCTGCTCGATCTCGGCCAGATCGACGAGTTCGAAGCCGAGACGCATCCCGAGCGCAACAAGGTGCTGAACTGCCTCGGGTCTCCGTTCGAGCCGGTGATCGATCTGGGCGGAGACGTCGCGCTGTGCGCCGACGATACCCTGATGCTGTGTACGGACGGGATCTGGTCGGCCATGGACGAAGACACGCTGGTCGCCTATCTTTCCGGCACGCCGGTGCCCGATGCCGTGCCACTGGTCGTGAGCGAGGCGGTCGTGCGTGCCGGCGCCATGGCGGATAATGCGACCGTACTGGCGATGAACTGGGAAGGGCTTGCACCGGCACGCAGGCTCGTCAGCGCAAGCGGTCTGGCCAGGCTGGTGCCGGGTTCGGCGATACCGCCACGGGAAGGTCCGGGCGGGGCAGGGGCCAGCGGCAGAATCGGTGGACTTCGCCGCCGGATGCTGCGCATCGGAGCGGACTGACCTCCGCCGGCTGAACGTGTAAAGCCATCATTCGCGTCCGGGCACTTCCCGACAGGCGGTTCGGGCGTGGATGATGGCTGCACAGGTTCTCACGGGCCGCGCGCAACGGCGAGGCTCCTGGAGAAAAGGAAATCCGTGTCACGAGATCAGGAAACCGGCCGCACCGACGGGCGCGCATTCAATGCATTGCGTGCGATCCGTCTGGAGCGCCATTTCACCCGCTACGCCGAGGGTTCGGTGCTGTGCACCTTCGGCCAGACGCGGGTGCTGTGCACCGCCAGCGTCGAGAACAAGGTGCCGTCCTTTCTGCGCGGTGCGGGCCGCGGCTGGCTGACGGCCGAATACGGCATGTTGCCGCGCGCAACCCATACCCGCGGCGACCGGGAAGCGGCCCGCGGCCGGCAAAGCGGCCGAACGCAGGAAATCCAGCGCCTGATCGGGCGCAGTCTGCGTGCCGTGTTCGATCTGCGATGCCTTGGGGAACGCACGATCACACTGGATTGCGATGTCCTGCAGGCTGACGGCGGCACGCGCACGGCGGCCATTACCGGCGCATTTGTTGCCGCGCACGATGCCGTCTCGCATCTGCTGGGCCAGGGTGCGATCGAGACGAATCCGGTGCGGGATCACGTGGCCGCGGTTTCCGTGGGGATCGTCGGCACGAGGCCGATGCTCGATCTCGACTATGCTGAGGATTCCGGCTGTGAAACCGACCTGAACGTCGTCATGACCGGCCGGGGCGGTTTCGTCGAGATCCAGGGCACGGCCGAAGGCGAGCCATTCACCCGCGTGCAACTGGACGCACTGCTCGATCTCGCTGCGACCGGCATCACCCGCCTGGTCGAAATGCAGCGTCTGGCGCTGGCCGGCGCAAGCGAGTGAAGCACTCGCCCCGACCAGTGGCCATTCAGCCGGTGGCCATCCATGTACCCGGATAGCGCAGATTTGGCGCTGACCGGATTCCTGATTCGATTCGATTCCTGATGGAACTTACTCGTCTGGTACTGGCGTCGGGCAATGCCGGCAAGCTGGCCGAACTGTCCGATCTGCTCGCCCCGCTGGGCATCCGCCTGCAGGCGCAATCGGAACTCGGTGTGACCGAGGCCGAGGAGCCGCACCCGACCTTCATCGAGAATGCGCTGGCCAAGGCGCGCCGCGCGAGCCGGCTGACCGGCCTGCCGGCGCTGGCCGATGATTCGGGACTATGCGTGCGTGCCCTGGGCGGCCGGCCGGGAGTGCTGTCGGCACGCTGGGCATCGGCCGGCGCCGACGACACCGAAACGACCGATCGCAGGCTGCGTGACGAGGCGAACAATGCACGGCTCGTGCGGGAGCTGGAGGGCTGCACCGACCGGCGTGCCTGGTTCTACTGCGTGCTCGTGCTGATGCGTGCGGCCGACGATCCGCAACCCATCGTTGCCGATGCGAGCTGGGCTGGCGAAGTGCTGCACGCGCCGCGTGGCAGCGGCGGCTTCGGCTATGACCCGTGGCTGTGGATCCCGGCACTTGGCTGCAGTGCGGCCGAACTCGACACGCCGACCAAGAACCGGCTCAGTCACCGTGGCCAGGCGATGCGGATCCTGCTCGAGCGCCTGCGCGCGACGTGCGGACCCGACTGATGCCGGCGTTGCGTGACCGGGGCGCGGTCGGCGTGCCGGTGGCGCCGCCCCTGTCCGTCTATGTGCACCTGCCCTGGTGCATTCACAAGTGCCCGTACTGCGACTTCAACTCGCATGCGCTGGCCGACCTGCGCGAATTGCCGGAAAAGCGCTATCTGGCCGCTTTGCGCGCCGATCTCGAGACCGTGCCGCCCGCGGTGCGGGCGCGACCGGTGCACACGATCTTCCTTGGTGGCGGGACGCCGAGCCTGTTTTCACCGGAGGCGATCGCGGAACTGCTCGCGATGCTGCGCAGTCTGCTGGTCGTGACGTCGGCGGCCGAGGTGACGATGGAAGCCAACCCGGGCACTTTCGAGGCCGGGCGTTTTCGTGCGTATTGCCAGGCTGGCGTCACAAGGCTGTCGATCGGCGTGCAGAGCTTTTCGGACGAGTCGCTGCGCCGCATCGGCCGCGTGCATGATGCCGCGCAGGCGTACCGGGCGATCGAGGTGGCGGCACAGCATTACGAGGCCTGGAACATCGACCTGATGTATGCGCTGCCGGGCCAGACGCTGGCCGGCCTGCGGGCGGACCTGCGCGCCGCGCTGGCTGTGGCGCCACCGCATCTGTCGTATTACCAGTTGACGATCGAGCCGGGAACGGCCTTTGCGATCCGGCCCCCGGTCGTGCCGGACGACGATGCGAGCGCCACCATGCAGGCGCTGATCGAGGAGGAGACGAAGCGCGCCGGCCTGCACCATTACGAGATCTCGGCGTATGCGCGAGACGGTCATCGTTGCGCGCACAATCTGAACTACTGGCAGTTCGGCGACTATCTCGGGCTGGGTGCCGGAGCGCACGGCAAGCTGTCGTTTGCCGACCGGATCGTGCGCGACGAGCGCATCCGCGATCCGCGCAGTTATCTGCAGGCAGCGGGTGCGTCAGCCTCGGCTGGCGGGCGCACCGGTCAGGCGGATCGGGTGTCGGACGCGGATCGTGATGGCCCGGTGCACGGTGATGCTGCACAGGTTCCGTCCGGTGCGGCCATCGCGGCGACGCGTGTGGTGCAGGCCGACGAACTGCCGTTCGAATTCATGCTCAATGTCCTGCGTCTGTACGAGGGCGTGCCGGTCACCTGGTTCGCCAAGCGCACCGGGCTGTCACCCGACGTGCTTGCCGCGGCGGTTGCCCGGGGTGTGTCGCGCGGTCTGCTGGCCGCGGATCCCGAACGCTGGCGGGCGACGGAACAGGGCATGCGCTTTCTGAATGATCTGCAGACCCTGTTCCTCGGCGATTCCGCATAGGTGCCGTCATTTTTTCAGATGGCCGGCAACCTCGGCAATGTACGGGCCGCAGATCGCTGCATTGATCTTGCAGTCGAGCAATACCGGCCCGTCCTCGCGCGAGCGCAGCAGCGGCGCCGCCTCGTGCAGCTGATCGAGCGTGCGGATCGTCGCCGTGCGAAAACCGAAGGCTTCGGCGACCGGTGCATAGTCGACGTCCGGAAACATCGCCTGCGCCACCGGCCGGTTCTCCAGACGCAGAAAATGCATCTCGGCGCCGTACGCGCAATCGTTCATGACGATGATGACCAGCGGGATGTCCTCGCGCACGGTCGTTTCCAGCTCGCTCAGCGTCATCAGCAGGCCGCCGTCGCCGATGACCAGCACCGTCGTGCTGTCGGGCCGCGCACGGGCAAACCCGAGCGCGGTGCCGAAGGCCATGCCGACCGAGAAGAAATCCCACGGCAGTTTCAGGTGTTCGGGCCCCAGCGTCGAGAAATACGGCAGCGTCTGTACGAAGTTGCCGGAATCGAAGACGAGATTGCGATCGGGCGGCAGCAGCCGGTCGAGCTCGAGCGCGAGTGCGCGCGGATCGACGGTGCGCGGCGTGTTCTCGACGCGGAACTCGCTCGACCACTCGAAGCGCGCGAGCGTTTCGAGTTCGCTGGCGGCATGAAAGGGCTTTTCTTCCTCACTGCGCGCCGGCAGTGCTTCGAGCAGTTGCTCGGCAACGGCGCGTGCATCGCCGGTGATGGCCACGTCGGCCGGGCCCCACCGACCAATATGCGCGCGATCGCGGTCGATGTGGATGATCGGTGCACCGGCCGGCAGCGCGGCGCCGGCGCTCGTCGTGCGCTGATTGAAGCTGGCGCCGAAGACGACGACACAATCAGCCTGGTCCATCAGGCGCCGGCCGGCAGCGTGCGAGAACGAGCCGATGACGCCGACGTCCAGGCGGTGACCGCGATAGAGATCCCTGGCCTTGAGCGTCGTCGCCAGGATTGCGCCGGTGTGCTCGGCCAGTCGCGCGATGGCGTCCTTTGCCCCGGCGTGCCAGGCACCGACGCCACTGATGAAGAGCGGACGGCGGCTGTCGCGCAGGACCCCGAGTGCTGCAGCCAGGGCGCCGGGAGCAGCGCGGGCGACCCGGGAAGAGCGTGGCGCGGCCTGCGCTTCGGTGCCTGCTGACGGGGCTGAGGTCCCGTTCCGCTCGACCCGGTCGGTGAATCTCTTCAGGACTTCGTCGGCCTGTTGTGCCGCCGGCAGCGCACTGCCGGGCACCGGAAGAATCCGTTCATCGACGGCGTCGACCTCGACTTCAACCTCTTCGCCCTGCACGTCCACGGGCATGAGCAGGGCAACGGCGCGGCCGCGCCGCGCGCTCGCCATGGCCTGGAGCAGGGTGTCGCGGGCGCTCGCCGCCGAACGCATCACGAAGGTCTGCAGGCCGGCCGCCCGCAGGACCGCCGCGGCATCGAGCGCCTTGCCGTCGGGTCCGGGTTCACCCGGTTGCGGCTCGGCAATCGGTGCATCACCGAACATCAGCAGCAGCTTCGATCCGGTGCGGCTGACGTTGACCGCGCCGTGCAGGCCGTTGGCCGTGGCCGGACCGCGGCCGATCAGCGCCAGACCGAGTCCGCCACTGGCCGAAGCCCAGCCATCGGCCATCGCAATCGCGTTGTTCTCATGTCGGGCGGCATGAAAAGGCACGCTCATCGCTTCGAGTGACGAGGCCAGCAGCATCGTGTCGTCGCTCATCAGTCCGAATACCGGCGTATCCAGTGCGCGCAGCTCGTGCGCCAGCAGTTCGTGAACGGGGACGCGACGGGTGTGGATCCTTTCCGGCTGGAGCGCCGCTTGCGGCAGGCTTGCTGTCATCTTTTCCTCCGTTCATAAAGATGTACTTTCAATATATGTTAACGAAACGGAGATTCTCAAGGTCGATAACCCTGTCACAGGTGCGCGCGGCGCGCCCCGGATCGCGGCCCGGCCGATCCTGTTGCAGACACGCAAATTTCGTCCCGTTTCCGGCGCCGTTCCGCCAGGTGGCCACCCCCGGCATTTGTGCAGTGCCTCATACTGTGCGCACTTCCGGCGTCCGGCAGGAGCCCGGACAGCCGGATCCGTGTTCACCAAGTCTCCGGGGGAGAATTTTCACGATGGACAACGTCCAGGACGTGCTCCGCATGATCGCGGACAATGATGTCAAGTTCGTCGACTTGCGCTTTACCGACACGCGCGGCAAGGAACAGCACGTGTCCCTGCCGGCCAGGGGCTTCGATGCCGACCGGTTCGAATCCGGGCACGGCTTCGACGGCTCGTCGATCGCCGGCTGGAAGGGGATCGAGGCTTCCGACATGTTGTTGATGCCCGACCCGGGGACGGCCTGCCTCGATCCGTTTCGCGAGGAGCCGACGCTGCTGCTGACCTGCGACGTGATCGAACCCTCGGATGGTGTCGGCTATGCGCGCGATCCGCGCTCGATCGCGCGCCGCGCCGAGGCCTACCTCAAGTCGACCGGCATCGGTGACGTCGCCTATTTCGGACCGGAGCCCGAGTTCTTCATTTTCGATTCGGTCACCTGGTCGGTCGACATGTCGGGCTGCGGCGTGCGCATCCGTTCGGAGGAGGCCAGCTGGGCGTCGGGGCGCGACATCGAGGGCGGCAATCTCGGCCATCGTCCGGCCGTCAAGGGTGGATGCTATCCGGTGCCGCCGGTCGATTCCTTCCAGGACATCCGCGCCGAGATGTGCCTGATCCTCGAACAGATGGGCGTGCCGGTCGAAGTGCATCATCACGAGGTTGGTGGCGCCGGACAGAACGAGATCGGCACGAAATACTCGACGCTGGTGCAGCGTGCCGACTGGCTGCAGCGCATGAAATACGTGATCCACAACGTCGCGCACAGCTACGGCAAGACGGCGACCTTCATGCCCAAGCCGATCGTCGGCGACAACGGCTCCGGCATGCACGTGCACCAGTCGATCTGGAAGGACGATCAGAACCTGTTCGCCGGCGACCGTTATGCCGGGCTGTCCGACTTCGCACTGCACTACATCGGCGGCCTGATCCATCACGCGCACGCGCTGAATGCCATTGCCAACCCGACGACCAACTCCTACCGTCGCCTGATTCCGAACTACGAGGCGCCGGTCAAGCTGGCCTATTCGAGTCGCAACCGCTCGGCGCTGATCCGCATTCCGTACGTCGCCAGCCCGAAGGGCCGGCGCGTCGAAGCCCGCTTCCCCGATCCGGCGGCCAATCCGTACCTGCTTTTCGCCGCGCTGATGATGGCCGGGCTTGACGGCGTGCACAACCGCATGGATCCCGGCGATCCCGCCGAAAAGAACCTGTACGATCTGCCGCCTGAAGAAGCGGCACGCATTCCGACTGTCTGCGCGTCGCTCGAACAGGCGCTCGAGGCGCTCGACCGGGATCGCGAGTTCCTCACGCGCGGCGGCGTCTTCACCGACGACATGATCGACGCCTATCTGAAGCTCAAGGCCGAAGAGGTGCAGCGCGTGCGCATGACGACGCACCCGGTGGAGTTCGAGCTCTACTACAGCCTGTAGGAGAGGAGCCGGCCGTGTCTGGACCGGGGGCGGTTCCAGGCACTGCACCAATCCGGTGCTTTCCGGCTCCACCGCAAGCCTGTGCCGCTCTGCTTTATTGCGAATGAAACGCAATCGCATTTAGTGTAAGATCCTGCGGATTCTTCCTGTATTCCGTTCTTCTTCCCGAACTGCCGCCACTTGGTGGCAGTTCGTTTATCAAGGGTTCGCACAATGCTTTCTTTCGCAATCTCGAGTCCGTCGTTGCGTCCGGGTCCTGCCCGCTGCCTGCGTCTGACCGCCAGCGCCGCCCTGGCCTTTTGCAGTGGTATCACCCTGGCCCAGAACGCATCGGACATCGGAACCCTGTCCGAAGTGGTCGTCACCGCATCGGGCTTCGAGCAGGAGCTCAAGGAGGCGCCGGCTTCGATCTCGGTGATCACGCGCGAAGATCTGGAAACCCGCCAGTTCCGCGACCTGGGCGAAGCGCTGCAGGGCGTCGAGGGTATCGACGTCATGGGCAGCACCGGCAAGACCGGTGGGCTGGACATCAGCATCCGCGGCATGCCGAGCGAATACACGCTGATCCTGATCGATGGCCGGCGTCAGAACGTCGCCGGCGACGTCACGCCCAACGGCTTCGGCACCGCCCACACCAGCTTCGTGCCGCCGCTTTCGGCCATCGAGCGCATCGAGATCATCCGTGGCCCCATGTCCACGTTGTACGGCTCGGACGCCATGGGTGGGGTCGTCAACATCATCACCCGCAAGGTGGCCGAAACCTGGGGCGTCAGCGCGGGCGTCGAAGTCGGCGTGCCGGAGTCCAGCCGAGAGGGCGGCCAGCGCAAGCTCAATCTCTACGCCAGCGGTCCGCTGATGGGCGATCGTCTGGGGCTGGCCCTTCGCGGCAGCCTGTATGACCGCAGTGCGTCCGACCGGCTGGTGGCTGGCACCGGGCGCGACCCGCGCCCCGGCGAGAGCGACCAGTACACGCTGGGCGCCAGGCTGACCTTCACGCCCGGCACGGCACACGAAATCTGGCTGGACGCCGAGCATTCGCGCACCAGCTACGACAACTCCGACTGCCGTCTGGGCACGCGCGACTACATCAACTGCGCCAGCGGCGCTGTCACGGGCACCGCATCCGGCTACGAGGATGAGCTGGAGTTCAATCGCGACCAGCTCGCCATCGGCCACAGCAGCCATCTGGGCATCGGCCTGCTGGAGTCCAGCCTGATGCGCAGCACCACCGAAACCGTCGGCCGCACCATCCCGTCGGCCGCCCGACCCGCGGGCGATCCGAGCGTCGGTACGGCGCGCGAGCTCGAAACCACCAATACCGTGCTGGACAGCAAGCTGGTGACGGCGCTGGGTGACCGCCATCTGCTGACCACCGGCGGCCAGTGGTGGGACGCCGACTTCAAGGACGGGCTGCTGGGCGGCAAGTACAGCCAGACCATGTGGGCGTTGTTCGCCGAGGATGAGTGGCAGGTTACCGACACGTTGGCCGCCACCCTGGGCGGCCGTTACAACCGTCACGACGCCTTCGGCAGCGAGTTCTCGCCGCGGGCCTACCTGGTGTGGAGCGCCGCCCCGCGCTGGACCGTCAAGGGCGGCGTCAGCCAGGGCTTCCGGGTACCACGCCTGAACCAGCTCATCGACGGCGTGAGCGGCGTCACCGGCCAGGGCACGGTGCTCAGCATCGGCAACCCCACGCTCAAGCCCGAAACCAGCACCAGCACCGAACTGGGCGTGCTGTTCGATGGCGGCCGCGGCTTCAGCAGCACGGCCACCCTGTTCCACAATCGCATCAAGGACCGCATCAGCACCGGTGGCTCGTGCACCAGCGTGTGGATTTCCAGTTGCGCAGCCAACCCCACGGCCACCTATTCGATCAACATCGACGAGGGCAAGACCTGGGGCCTGGAGCTGGGCAGCCGGCTCGAGCTGAACCGGCAATGGTCGCTGGGCCTGAACTACACCTGGACCGACACGGAAGCCATCATCGACGGCGTCAAGAGCGGCAAGCTCAGCGACACCGCCAGGCATCTGGCCAGCGCCCAGTTGAACTGGAACCCGGACGAGCGCTGGAGCGTCTGGCTGCGTGGCGAGTACCGGGGCAAGAGCCGCCGCTTCGATGGCGATCCGGGTCAGCTCACCGGCAACAACAGTCTCGAATACCAGGCCCTCGGTGACCTGAAGGCCTATTCGATGTTCCACCTCGGCGCCGGCTACAAGTTGAACAAGCGCGTCACCTTCGGCGCCAGTATCTACAACCTGTTCGACAAGGACTTCGACCGGTTCACGGCCTGGACCAATGCTGCCGGCGACACGGTGCTGGGCAGCCAGTACTTCAAGACCGCCCAGTCCGTACGCGGCACCGCGCCCGCCGGCCGCACCCTCTGGCTGAAGACCAGCATCACTTTCTGATTGCACACCTGTTTCACGAGGATCAACCCCATGAAGGGTACTTTGCACACCAGGATTGCCCTCGGCCTGCTCGTCCTGGGCATGGGCACCCAGGCCTGGGCGCAGGCGGCGCCGGAGGCCGTCACCGTCTATTCGTCGCGTATCGAGCAGTTGCTCAAACCGACGCTGGACCGTTACACCCGGGAAACCGGCGTCAGGATCAATCTGCTGTCCGATCGTGGCGGTTCGCTGGCCGAGCGCCTGGCCTCCGAGGGCGCCAGCTCGCCGGCAGACGTGTTCATCACCGTCGACATGGGCAACCTGTGGAGCGCCGCCGAGCGCGGCCTGCTGCGCAGGATCGAATCCCCGGTGCTCGATGCCAACGTGGCGGCCAATTTCCGCGATCCCGGCAGCCGCTGGTGGGGCCTGTCGCAGCGCGAACGCACCATTTTCTACGCCGAAGGCAGGGTCGATCCGAAAGATCTGTCGACCTATGAAGACCTGGCCTCGCCGAAGTGGAAGGGCAAGCTGTGTCTGCGCACCAGCAAGCAGACCTACACGCAGTCGCTCACGGCGATGATGATCGCCAAACACGGCGAGGCAAAGGCCGAGGAGATCGCGCGCGGCTGGGTGACCAACCTTGCCACCGACGTCTTCACCAACGACGCCAGCCTGCTCAAGGCCATCGCTGCCGGCCAGTGCGAGGTCGGCATTGCCAACACTTATTACTACGGCCGCATCCTGTCCAAAGAGCCCGACTTCAGGCAGAAGGTGACGCTGTTCTGGGCCAACCAGGGCGACGGCGAAGGCGGCGCGCACGTCAATCTCTCCGGTGGCGGTGTCACGGCACACGCCAAAAACCCCGAGGGTGCGCGCAAGCTGCTGGAATGGCTGTCGTCGGAAGCCGTGCAGACGGCTTACACGCACGGCACCTTCGAAAGCCCGATCAACCCGAAGGCCGAGGCCGACCCGATCGTGCAGGCCTGGGGCCGATTCATCCCCAGCCCGTTGAATGCAGCCGACATCGGTTCGCACCAGCCGGCCGCCATCCGTCTGCTCGACCGCGTTGGCTACCGCTGATGCCGCACTCCTGACGACGGCCCGCCGTGACGCCGGTGCAACCCTGCACCGGCGGCCCTGGCGCGGCATCGCCGCTGCGGGGCTGATCGCGCTGCTCACGCTCATTCCCCTGGGCGTGGTGCTCGCACTCGCGCTCACGCCGCAGCCCGAGATCTGGCAGCACCTGTGGCAGCACGTGCTGCCGCGTGTGCTCGCCAACACCGTGGTGCTGATGGTGCTGGTGGGCATCGGGGTGCTGCTGGTCGGCGTGCCGCTCGCCTGGCTGACCACGCTGTGCGAATTCCCGGGCCGGCGTGTGTTCGCCTGGGCGCTGGTGCTGCCGCTGGCCTTCCCCGCCTACGTGCTGGCCTTCGTCCAGATGGGGTTGTTCGAATTCGCCGGCCCGGTGCAGGGTGCGCTCCGGGCCGTGTTCGGTTCGAGCCGCTGGTTCCCCGAGATCCGGGGCAGCCTGTGGGGCCTGACGCTGGCCCTGGTGTGCGCGTTCTACCCCTACGTCTACCTGCTGGCGCGCAGCGCCTTTCTGACCCAGGGCCGGCGCGCGATGGAAGTCGCGCAAGCACTGGGCCAGTCGTCCACCGGCGCCATGCTGCGCGTGGCCGTGCCGATGGCGCGGCCGGGGATCGTCGCTGGTCTGCTGCTGGTGCTGATGGAAGTCCTGGCGGATTTCGGGGCGGTTGCGGTCTTCAATATCGACACTTTCACCACCGCGCTCTACAAGGCCTGGTTCGACCTGCACAACCTGGGCGCAGCGGCCCAGCTGGCGGCGCTGCTGGTACTGGTGGTGCTGCTGCTGATCGCCGCCGAGCAGCGTTCGCGTCAGGCCAGGCGCTACCACGGTGCGGCCAGCTGCCAGCACCGTGTCGTGCTGCGCGGGCGTGCGCGCTGGGCCGCCTCCGGCGCCTGCGCGGCGGTGCTGGCCGTGGCCTTCGTGGTGCCGATGATCCAGATCGTGGTCTGGTCGTTCGGCGCCTGGCGTGAGGTCCTCGATGCGCGCTACTGGGGCTTTGCCTGGAACTCGCTGCAACTGGCCCTGGCCACCGCCAGCCTCACCACCGTGCTGGCGATCCTGCTGTCCTGGCTGCGCCGCCTGTACGCCGACGCCGGCACTGCCTGGCTGGTGCGCCTGGCGGTGGTGGGCTATGCCTTCCCGGGCGTGGTCCTGGCTGTGGGTGTGTTCGTGCCGATCGCCTGGCTCGACGAATGGCTGCTGCCGCTGCTGCGGCCGCTGGGCTACGAAGGACTGACCCTGCTCAAGGGCACACTGGCCACCATGCTGCTGGCCCTGTCGGCGCGCTTTCTGGCGATCGCCTACCAGGCCACCGACAGCGCCATGCAGCGCATCAGCCGCAGCCAGGAAGACGCCTGCGCCTCGCTCGGCCTGACCGCCGGACAGACACTGCGCCGGCTGCACCTGCCCCTGTTGCGCGCCGGACTGCTGTCGGGCTTCCTGCTGGTGCTGGTCGACGTGATGAAGGAGATGCCGATCACCCTGATGACGCGCTCCTTCGGCTGGGACACCCTGGCCGTGCGTGTGTTCCAGCTCACCACCGAATCCATGTGGGAAGAGGCCGCGCTGCCGGCCCTGGCGATCGTGCTGGTGGGCCTGCTGCCGGTGGCGCTGCTGGTGGCCCGGACCGAGCGCCAGCCGGCCGCGATGGATGCTGCTCATGCTTGAAGTCGATCGTGTCACCCTCGGCTACGGCCGCACGGACGTCGTCCGGGACGCCTCGCTTGCCCTGGCAAGGGGCGAGATCGGCTGCCTGCTCGGACCCTCGGGCTGCGGCAAGACCACACTGCTGCGCGCCATCGGCGGATTCGAGCCGTTGCGCGCCGGACGCGTGGTGCTCGATGGCCGGGTCGTGGCCACTGCCGAGACGCAACTGCCGCCGCGTGAGCGCGGCATCGGCATGGTGTTCCAGGACCACGCCCTGTTCCCGCATCTGGACGTGCAGGGCAACGTCGCCTTCGGCCTGGGCCGGCGCTCTGGTGCCGAGCGTCGGCGGCGAGTGACCGAAGTGCTGGCCCTGGTCGGGCTGGAGGGCTTCGAAGCCCGGTGGCCGCATGAGCTGTCGGGCGGCCAGCAGCAGCGCGTGGCACTGGCGCGCGCGCTGGCGCCGCAGCCCGGCCTGCTGCTGCTGGACGAGCCGTTCTCCAATCTCGACAGCAGACTGCGCGTGACCATTGCCGGGGAGCTCCGGGACATCCTGCGTCAGTCCGGTGCCACGGCGCTGATGGTCACGCACGATCAGGACGAGGCGTTTGCGATGGCCGACAGTGTAGGTGTCATGGTGCAGGGGCGGCTGCATCAGTGGGGCAGTGCCGTCGACGTCTATCAGCGCCCCGCCACGGTCGAGGTTGCCGGCCTGATCGGCGAAGGCGTGTTGCTGCCCATCCGGGCGCGTGGCGGCGGCCAGCGGCACGCTGCAGCCGATCTGGCGCCGGCCGGTGCACCGTGCTTCGAAGCAGAAGACGCGTCCCTGATCCTGCTGCGCCCGGAAGATCTTCGGATCGACGGTGCTGGCAAGGTCCGGGGTATCGTGACCGGGCGCGTCTTTCGCGGCAGCCATTTCCTCTACACCGTGCAGATCGAGGGCGCCGGGATCCTGGTGTACGACGGCGCGGCACGTCCGCTCGAGATCGGCGCCACGGTCGGGATACGACTCCGGGAGCGCGCGCCCGGTTGTGCCGGGCCGGACATGCTGTCCCGCCGGTGACGGCCCTTTGCCCCCGGACCGCTCTGCAGGACCGGTCGTCTGGCGCTTGCGCTTCGCAGCCGCCCGGATGCGTACACTTCCGGATCGTCTGGCAGAACGTTCAACCATGACGAACGACAGGATTCCTGCGGCATGACCGAGCGGTTCCGTTTCACGACCAGCGTGCGTTCGCTGGGCACGACCATCCTGATCCTGGGCGCATGCGCCGTTGGTGTTTCATCGGCCCGGGCGCAGGTCTATCGCTGCGAGTCCGCGGGCGGTGTGCCCGTCTATCAGGGCAGCGCGAACGGCAAGGGCTGCCAGCCCATCGATCTGGCCCCGTTGACGACGATCCCGGCTCCCGACCGACCGGCGTCCGCACAGGCGGCCAGGTCCACCACCGGAACCACGACGGGCACGAAGGCTGCGACAGCCGCAACGGCCGCCACATCCGCCACTGCGGCGGCACGACGGTTTCCGGCGGTTACACCGGCCTCGCAGCGTGTGCGCGACGATGATCGCCGACTGATTCTCGAAGAGGAATTGCGCAAGGAGCAGGAACGACTCGAGGGCCTGCACAGTCAGCGCGCGCAGCTGCCGGTCGCACCGATGGCGGCAACGACCGATTCGGTCGGCGAGGCACCGGATGATGCATCGGTACCAGCTGAAGTCGGCCGTCTGGATCGCGATATCGAGCGCAGCAAAGGCAATCTTGCTGCGCTGCGCCGCGAACTGGAGGCCATTGGACCGGCACGCCGGGAGTCCGGGCAGTAGAAGGATCCGAGGCAAAAAAGTTCACCGGCTCTGTCTCCGCTGCACGAGCGGCGCAGACCCGGGGCGCCACGGCTGGGCCAGGCCAGGCCGCACGCAGTGCTGGCACGACTGCCTCGACGGGCAACCCTGATCCCGCAGCAGATGCGGGGTTTGTCCGGCCGTAGCCTGCGCGTTAGACTTGATCCTCAATGACAGCACGTCCGGACACGGACCATGCCGGCTCGTCGGAGCGTGCGGATACCCGGATCCGGTCCCGGCATCCGGCCCGCTCCGGATTTCAGCCGTCCCCGAAGTCGGCGGGACGATCCCCGAAAAAAAGAGAAGAGGAGAGGTGAATGCTCGAAGAGAATTTCGGCGTGGCTCTGCGTCGCGCGCTCGGATCGCAACTGGTCAGTGTCGTCGTGGCGGTTGCCCTGCTGTTGATCGGCTGGGCGGTCGGTGTGGTGGCGGCCGCCGCCACCCGGCGGGTGCTGTCCATGGCGCAACTGAACCGCCGGCTGGAGCCGGTGCTGGGCAACAGCGTCGACATCGAACTGGTCACCTCCCGGCTCGTGTTCTGGTTCGTGGTGCTGGTCGGTCTCGTCGCGGCCTTCAATGTGCTCGATCTGCAGGTGGTATCGGCGCCGTTCGCGTCGATGCTCGGCGATATCATCTCCTACCTGCCGCAGATCCTGGCGGCACTCGTGCTCGCGATCGCCGGCTGGATGCTGGCCCTGCTCGTGCGCAACGGGCTCACGCGCCTGCTCGCCATGACGACCATCGACGAACGCCTGAGCGAGGAAGCGGGCATGCGCCCGATCGGCGACAGCATCGGGCAGGTCGGTTACTGGGTGGTGCTGCTGCTCTTTCTGCCGATGGTGCTGGCTGCACTCGGCCTGCAGGGTCTGCTCGAACCGGTGCAGAACCTGGTCGATCGTCTGCTCGTGTTCCTGCCGAATGTCTTCGGCGCCACAGTGATCCTGGTCGTTGGCTATTACGTGGCGAAGATCGTGCGCGGCATCGTCGTCAATCTGCTTGGCGCGACCGGTGTGCAGAGCCTGGCGGCCCGGATCGGGATGGGCGAATCGGCCGATCTGCCGCGGCTGCTCGGTGCGATCGTCTTTCTCGTGATCTTCGTGCCGGCGCTGGTGTCGGCGCTCGATGCCCTGCAGATCAAGTCGATTTCGGAACCGGCGACGATGATGCTGGGCGACTTCATCGCGGCCGTGCCGGAGATCGTCGCTGCCGTGCTGATCCTGACGCTGACCTGGTATGTCGCGCGTTTCGTCGCCGCATTGGTGACCAAGGTGCTGGACGGTGTCGGTCTGGATCGCCTGGCCGACAGGGCCGGCCTGCAGCCGATGCTCGGCACGCTGCAACTGTCGCAGCTCGTCGGCCGCCTGCTGCTGCTCTTCGCCATGCTGCTGGCCAGTGTCGAGGCCGCCAGCCGCCTGCATTTCGACCAGGTCGCGGACCTGATCGGCACCTTCGTGGTTTTCGGTGGCGACGTGCTCCTGGGCATCGTCATCCTGCTCGTGGGCCTGTGGCTGGCCAACACCTTTGGTGGCGCCGTCGCCCGCGGCCCTTATGATGGTGCGCGCTGGCTTGGCGCCCTGGTGCGCGGTGCGATCATCGGTCTGGTGCTGGCCATGGGTCTGCGCGCGATGGGCATTGCCGACTCCATCGTCAATCTGGCTTTCGGACTGATCCTGGGTGCGCTGGCCGTCGCCTTCGCGCTGTCGTTCGGCCTGGGCGGTCGAGAGGCCGCCGGCCGCACGCTGGAGCACTGGCTGTCGAAGCTGCGCCGCTGAAGCGGCCTGAACGGCTGAACCGGCGGCCGACAGCCTCGCGCGCGCTCACTCCTGCGGCTCGGCCTCCCCGGAGGCCGCCGGATAGCCGCCGGCGGCGAGCGTACGGTTCCAGGCGTCCATGTCGAAGCCGGTCAGCCTGTCCGGGCCGACCGCCAGGGCCGGGAAGTGCAGCTCCGTGAAGCCTTGCGCCTGGAAGGCCAGGGCATCGGCCGGATTGGCCACGTCCTTTCGTTCATGGGCGATGCCGCGATGCACGAGCCAGGCTTCGCCCAGTTCGCAGGCAGCACAGTCCGCCGTCGTGAACAGCGTCACCGGCTGGCGCCGGTTCGAGGAAGTCCGCGCTGTCGTCGCCGGAGGCACCTGACCCGATGCAGACGGTGCGGCCGACGCCACGGTCGCGGGGTCGGTGCCGGTCGGCTGACTGCCGACCTCGCGCAGGGTCACGCCGCGCTGGTGCAGGGGCTGGCGATCACCGTAATGCACGCGTCCGCTCGCATCGGTCCACTTGACGATCCGGTGCGGAGGGTTCGCCGTCTGGGTCGCCGCAATGGCCGGCAACGCCAGAGCCGCAGCCAGGAGCGCCGCGGTACAGGCGGTGACGGAGGGATGCTGCCGGCCCGACGCTCTTGCTTGCCGCGCTTCAGGCGGGAACGGGAGAATGATCATCGGAAGACTCACCTGACACTTCTTCGATCATTCCATTGTGGCGCAGCAAGGCATCGATTTTGGGGTCCCGGCCTCTGAACGCGCGAAAAGAGTCGATCGCCGGTCGACTGCCGCCGACGGACAGGATCTCGTCGAGGAAACGCCGGCCCGTACGCTGCACGGCAGCGGCCGCGTCCGGCTCCTGCATCGCTTCTTCGAACGCGGCGTAGGCGTCGGCCGATAGCACCTCGGCCCATTTGTAGCTGTAGTAGCCCGCCGAATAGCCGCCGGCGAAGATGTGCGAGAAGCTGTTCTGGAAGCGGCTCCAGGATGGCGGCGTGAAGACGGACACTTCACGCCGTACCTCGTCGAGCACTTCCTGCACCGATTGACCGGTGTGCGCCGGGAATTCGCTGTGCAGGCGCATGTCGAACAGCGCGAATTCGATCTGTCGCAGGGTCGCCATGCCACTCTGGAAATTGCGCGCAGCCAGCATGCGCTCGAAGAGCGGGCGCGGCAGCGTCTCGCCGGTGTCGACGTGCGCGCTCATCGATTCGACGATCGTCCAGTCCCAGCAGAAATTCTCCATGAACTGGCTCGGCAGCTCGACCGCGTCCCACTCGACGCCGGCAATGCCGCCGACGCCGGGATCGTCGATGCGGGTGAGCAAATGGTGCAGCCCGTGCCCGAACTCGTGAAAGAGGGTGGTGACGTCGTCATGCGTGAGCAGCGCCGGACGCTCGCCGACCGGCGGCTGGAAATTGCACGTCAGCCAGGCGATCGGTGTCTGCAGGCTTGCGCCATCGCGCCGTCGCGGTCGGGCATCGTCCATCCAGGCGCCGGGCCGCTTGCCTTCGCGTGCGTAGAGATCGGTCTGGAAGTAGCCGATGGTCTCGCCGTCGCTGCCTCCGCGCGCGATGCGAAAACAGCGCACGTCGGCATGCCAGGCCGGGGCGTCGGCGGGCGTGATCGTGACGCCGTACAGGCTTTCGGCCAGACGGAAAAGTCCGTCGAGGACGCGTGGCAGCGGGAAATAGCTTTTCACCTCACGATCCGAGAACGCAAACCGTGCTTCCTTGAGCTTTTCGCTTGCCCAGGCGAGATCCCAGGCCTGCAGATCCGGCAGTGACAGGGACTGCGCGGCGAATTCACGCAGGTTCTCCAGATCGCGCTGTGCGAACGGACGCGCACGCGCAGCGAGCTCACGCAGAAACTCCTTCACCTGCTGCGGCGATTCGGCCATTTTCGGCACCAGCGAGACTTCGGCGAAGTTCGCGTAGCCGAGCAATTGCGCTTCTTCCCGACGCAGCGCAAGCAATTCGTCGATGACCGGCTGGTTGTCGAGTGCCAGTGCCTGCTCGCCTTCCGGTGCCTGCGCAGCCGATGACGCCCGCGTCACATACGCCCGGTACAGTTCCTCGCGCAGCGTGCGGTCGCTGGCGTACTGCATCACCGGAAACCAGGAAGGGAAGTGCAGTGTGAATTTCCAGCCTTCGATGCCATCCCGTCGGGCCGCCTCGTGCGCCGCTTCACGTGCGTCCTCCGGGAGTCCTTCGAGCTGTGCCGGATCGGTGACGATCTTCGCGTAGGCATTGGTCGCGTCGAGAACGTTTTCCGAGAACTTCTGGCTCAGTGCCGCATGGCGCTGCTGGATCTCGGCGAAACGCTCGCGCGCCGGCGAGACGAGTTCGGCGCCGCCGAGGCGAAAGTCACGTAGCGCGTTGTCGACGATGCGCCGGCGCACGGGCGTGAGCGCAGCGAAGTCAGGCGATGCGGCGAACTGCCGGTAGCGGTTGAACAGTGCCGTGTCCTGCGCCAGCGCCGTCCAGAAGGCAGTGACCGCGGGCAGATTGTCGTTGAAGGTCTTGCGCAACTCCGGTGTGTCGGCCACTGCGTTCAGGTGCCCGACCATGCCCCAGGCACGCGACAGGCGCTCGACAGCTTCGTCCAGTGGTTCGATGAAATCGTCCCAGCGTAGCGCCGTGCCGGCATCGGTGGCATGAACAAGCGCGGCCTGCGCCTCGGCGATCAGGGTTTCGACCGCCGGGGTGACGTGTTCCGGACGGAACTTGTCGAAGCGCGGAAAGCCGGAGAAATCGAGCAGTGGATTGGCCATTGCCTCGCCTGCGGAAATGCCGGGCTGCGCGTCCGGTGCGCCGTGTGCGGCCCCCACAGTCCCGTTTCGTTCGGCGTCCCGCATGGCTGTCTGATCCGTCTCTGAATGCTCTGTCATCTTCGTATCCATCCCTGGTGCCCCCGGCACCGTTTCCGGGCTTTCGCGGTGTTCCGGCCGCGGCAGCGATCTTCGACGACCGGGCGGGAGTGCGACTCGCTCGCTGCGGTCACCCTCGACCGAGCCGGCGTTCGGCCGCCTCGATCGTGTTGACGAGCAGCATCGCCCGCGTCATCGGGCCCACACCGCCCGGCACCGGCGTGATCCATGACGCGACCTCGCGCGCCGACTCGAAATCGACATCCCCGCACAGCCTGCCGTGCTCGTCGCGATTCATGCCGACGTCGATGACGATCGCACCGGGCTTGATCATCTCGCCGCGAATCATCCGGGCACGCCCGACCGCCGCGACAAGCACGTCGGCGCGGCGCGTGTGCGCCGCCAGATCGCGCGTCCTGCTGTGACAGATGGTGACGGTGGCGTCGGCTTGCAAGAGCAGCAGCGCCTGCGGCTTGCCGACGATATTGCTGCGTCCGACAACCACCGCCTCGGCGCCGCGCAACTGTGCGCCGGCGTGTTCGAGCAGACGCATGACACCGTAGGGCGTGCACGGCAGAAAGCCCTTCTGTCCGGTCAGCAGCGCGCCGGCACTGGCGACGTGGAAACCGTCGACGTCCTTGGCCGGGGAAATTGCCTCGATGACCGCTGCCGGATCGATCTGCGCCGGCAGCGGCAACTGCACGAGGATGCCGTCGACCGAATCGTCGTCATTGAGTGCCCGGATGCGGGCCAGCAATGCAGCCTGGGTCGTGTCCGCAGGCAGGCGTTCGAGCAGCGAGCGCATGCCGGCCTCCTCGCAATCCTTGACCTTGTGACGCACGTAGATCGCCGAACCGGGATCGTCACCGACCAGAAGAACCGCCAGGCCGGGTGTGCGACCGGCAGCCACGCATCGCGCCACGCGCTGCGCCACCTCGGCGCGGATTGATTTCGCCAGGGCGGCACCGTCGAGAATGTCTGCACTCATGTCTGCAAGGGAGAAGTCGGGTGGAGGAAGGAGTCGGGTGGAGGAAGGAAAGCGGAATGGAACATGATACCGACAGAGGAGCGGGGTACCGCTTGCGCCGTAGCGCGATCGCCGATATACTCGCCGGCTCTCTGGGGGTATAGCTCAGCTGGGAGAGCGCTTGCATGGCATGCAAGAGGTCAGCGGTTCGATCCCGCTTACCTCCACCAAAGAGTTTCGGAAAGAAGAACGCAGTCCCGTTCGTCTAGAGGCCTAGGACACCACCCTTTCACGGTGGGTACAGGGGTTCGAATCCCCTACGGGACGCCATCATCTTCCCCGGATGATGGGCCGCAGCAGAAAAACGGAAAAAAGTGTGCTCAGGCCCGCCGTTGATGACACGGGCATGGCGGTACAGCCGCGTCTGTGCCCGTGGCAGCGTCCGGTTCCGATCAGACCCCTACTTCATGCGTTTCGGCGAATGCGGGAACCGGAAACGGCAGTGCCCGGTCGGCCGGCATTGGTCGGGACAGCAGAAAGCCCTGGACTTCGTCACAGCCACTGGCCTGCAGCAGTTCGAGTTGCCGGGGGGTTTCCACGCCTTCGGCAATCACCCTGAGCTGCAGTGAGCGGGAGGTGGCGATCAGCGAACGCATGAATTCCCGCACCGGCTCTTCTTCAGTCAGGGCCTGGATGATCGGCAGGTCGACTTTCACCGCACGCACGGGCATGTGTGCAAGTTCGATCAGCCCCGAGGGTCCCGGAGCAAAATCGTCCAGATGCAGGCGAAATCCGAGAGCGACGAGCTCGACGACCGTTCTGCTCATCTGGTCATCGTCGATCGCCAGCGCCCGTTCGGTGAGTTCCAGTTCGAGCCATGCAGGCAGTTCCGGATCGCGGGCCACAAGTTCGCGCAGCAACGGAACCAGCGCCGGATCGCGCAACTGGACCGGTGACAGATTGACCGATATCGGATAGCGCAGGCCGGCTCGCCGCCAGCGGGCGCTCTGATGGGCTGCCGTGCGCAGCACCCACTCGCCGAGCATTCCGATGAATCCGCTTGCTTCGGCCGCGGCAATCACCTCGGCCGTACGGCCGCGACCCTCGGGAGTCTCCCAGCGTAGCAGGGCCTCTACCCCGGTACAGACGTTCCGCACCAGATCGATCTTCGGCTGGTAGTGCAGCTGGAATTCACGCCGTTCGAACGCGTGGCACAGATCCTGCAGGGAAGGACCGGGCTCCGGCTCCTGCCGCACGATCCATGGTGCCGGTGTGGAGACGGGCGCCGGCACATCGACGATGGCAGTGGAGATCGGCAGATCGGGCACGGCCTCTTCGTCGCCGACACTGGCAATGCTGCGGGCAACGCCGAGCACCTCCGGTTCACCGGAGCGGGACACGCTGTGGCGGAATTCGGCTTCAACCCAGATGTAGCCGCCATCACGGTTGCGCAGCCGAAACAGCACGGGAGCCGCCTGTCCGTCGAGGTGGGCGGCGTGGATCGATGCGAGCAGGGCCGGCAGGTCGTCGTCGTGCACCAGGTCACGGCCCTGACGGCCAATCAGTTCCTGGCGCGAATAGCCGGTCAGTTCCAGCAACGCATCCGATGCGTATCGGACCATGCCGTCGGTATCGTGCAGCGACACGAGATCGCGCTGGTCGTCATCGAGCATCGTCAGGATGCCCGTGGCACGCTTTCCTTTCTTTTTCGCCGTCGGTCGTGACGCAGGTTCCTGCTCCGGTGTCTCGCGCAAGGACGTCTCGTGCAGAAAATGGCGAACCGTTTTCGCAAGGACGGCGATACCGAGGCAGGCTGCCAGAAACCATCCGGCCATGACCGGCGAGAAATTCATAATGCGTGATACTGCTGTTGCATCGGGCCAGCGCGATGTGCCATCGGAGGTCGGAGCCGGGCCTGCGAGTCATCGCCGTCCATCCGCAGTGGCAGCTCACCCGGAATCTGGTACTTCGGGATCCATCTTCCGCGCGATTGTCCACCGGTATCCCCGGTTCCCGGGCGCTCGATCTGCCCGAAGGCACGGCCGGACCGACGAGCGTCACCGACAATGGACAAACGGCCGGATCCGGGGCCGTGTCGGCAGGTCGCGCCTGCGCACGTTTCCGGCAGTCCGCCCAGGTGCCCGGTTCAGCCGGTCACCCAGGACTCGATTGCGTCGGTGCTCATGGCTCCGGCCTGACGGCGGACTTCCTGGCCGGCGCGAAACAGCATGAGCGTCGGAATGCTGCGGATGCCGAACCGCCGGCCGAGTTGCGGGTTGGCATCGCTGTCGACTTTCAGGAACTGGATACGTCCGGCAAGCCGCCGGGCGGCCTCATCGAATTGCGGCGCCATCATCCGGCACGGCCCGCACCATGCGGCCCAGAAGTCGACGACGATCGGCAGATCGGTGTGGCGCAGATAGTCGTCGAAGCGGGCGTCGTCCATGGCCAGCGGTACGCCCGGGAAGAGTGGCTTCCCGCAGGCACCGCAGTCGGGTTTTTCGCCGGCACGTTCCGCCGGCAGGCGGTTGGTCTTGCCGCAGTGCGGGCAAACGACACGGATCAGTTCGCTCATGGGGCCCCTCCATCATGCATCCTGGTGCCTGTTCCCGGATATCGGGGCGGACTGCCGGTGTTGCAAGCGGGCCGGGCTGCCCGGACGCAGGCGGGAAGAGCCGGAACGCACCAGGCCATCGGCTACAGCCGGGGGCCTTGCCAGTTCTCAATCCGGTGTGCGGATACCGAGCTGGCTGGCGGCAACAACGACCTGGGTGCGATTGCGTACGCCCAGTGCGCGCAGGACCGCACTGACATGCACCTTGACGGTGCCCTCGGCGAGGTTCAGCTGACGACAGATCAGCTTGTTGGGCAGACCGAGCAGCATCAGACGGAAGACGTCATATTGCCGTTCGGTCAGCCCCAGTTGATGAAGCTTGCCGCCGGCCGGAAACGGGCGCATGGGTTCTTTCACATCATGGCGCGGGTCGACGGCGCCTCGGGGGATGTGAGTCTCGCCGGACAGGACCAGTTGCATCGCGTGTCGGATGGCGTCCGCATGGTAGGTCTTGGGGATGTAACCTCTGGCACCGAGCGCCAGGCAACGCAGGATCTTTGCCCGGTCGTTCTCGGCCGACAGGACGACGATCGGCTTGTCCGGATACTTGTCGCACAATGTGGCCAGGGCGTCGAAGCCGGACCGGTCGGGCAGATTCAGATCCAGTAAGATGGCGTCGCAGGAAATGCCGCCAGCCAGCAACCGGCTTGCCTCTCCGTAACTGGCGGCCAGATGCACCTGCGCATTCGGCGAAATCGACTCGAGGGTCGTCCGAAGAGCATTGCGGATCAGCGGGTGATCATCGATGACGAGCAGGTGTGCAGTCATGACAGTTCTCTCCATTCGTCCGGGCATGCCCTCCGCTTGTCCAGACTCGCGATGTTCCATTGGTCGGGTTGTACGGTCCGCCGGGCGGTTCCGTCAAGACCTTGTGCTACCGAAGTCGTGGCGGTTCGACCGAAGGATCTAGGGGAAGGAGCCGGGAGGCTGGTTGTCACCCATACCCTCATGAGTACCGAATCGATGGCGGCCGGCAGCGCGCATTGCGGGGAGTCGGTGACGGCGGAGCGGGTGGCGGCCCGTTCGTCGCACCGGTTTTGCGTGGCGCCGATGCTCGACGTTTCCGACCGCCACTTCCGCTTTTTTGCGCGTGTGCTGTCCCGGCGTGCGCGTCTGTATACCGAAATGATCGTGGCGCAGGCGCTGCTTCAGCATTCCGGCGGGCGCCTGCTGGCTTTCGCCGAGAGCGAGCATCCGGTCGCCCTGCAACTGGGCGGCAGCGAGCCGCAATGGCTGGCCCGCGCCGCGCGGATGGGTGAGCAGGCCGGCTTCGATGAAATCAACCTGAACTGTGGTTGTCCGAGTCCGCGGGTGCAGCAGGGAGCGTTCGGCGCCGCGTTGATGCGACAGCCTGCGCAGGTGGCCGAATGCGTGCGTGCGATGCGTGCCGCCGTTGCAGTCCCGGTCACCGTCAAGCATCGCATCGGCATCGATCGGGAGGCGTCATACGGGTTCGTGCGCGACTTCGTCGGCACCGTGGCCGAGGCCGGCTGCGAAGTGTTCATCGTGCATGCACGCAATGCCTGGCTCGATGGTCTCGACCCGAAGGAGAACCGGACCATTCCGCCGTTGCGCTATCCGGTCGTTGCACGGTTGGCCGCCGATTTTCCGCAGCTGACTTTCGTGCTCAACGGCGGCCTGCGCCGGCATGTCGACGCCCTGGACTGGCTGGACAGGCTGGACGGCGTGATGATCGGGCGCGAGGCTGCCGATCACCCGTGGATGCTGTCGGAAGTCGACTGGCGCTATTTCGGGTCGCCGGCACCGTGCACGACGCGCGACGACGCCATCGATGCGATGCGCCCCTACCTGCAGGCCGAACTGGCGAAGGGCACGGCGCCGGCCAGCGTGGTGCGCCACCTGCTCGGTCTCTTCAACGGCTTGCCCGGCGCCCGGCGCTGGCGCCGTGCACTCAGCGATCAGACGTTCCTGGCCCGGCACGGAGCCGCTGTGCTGGAGCAGGCCCGGTCACTCATGAAGGCCGCGTCGCACGTGCCGGAGAAGGATCGGTCTTTCGCCGGAACCGGTACACCAGCAACACGATCGCCGTGAAGGCAGCGGCGGCGAACACCGTTTCCAGCCAGGCCAGCCGGGCGGAGACTGCGGCATCCGACGTGGCCCGGACCAGCCCCTCCGCCAGATAGAAGAGGATCAGCATCGACCACCATTGGAAGGCGCGCAGGCGTCCGGCGGCCACCGCCGGCAGCGCAAGAATCAACGGGACGACTTTCAGCGACAATAGCCAGGCGCCAGGCCGCAGAGGAGCGAGCCAGAGTTCCCAGGCCAGACCGAGGGCGATGAGCGCCAGAAAACATGCAGTGACGAAATGACGAAGCGGTGACGGGGGCAGGCACGGCATGGACTATGCTTCCATAGATTCGTGGATCCACGGACGATGACGGGAAAACCGGAATACCGGGTGGCGACGGCCGGTCTCGAGACGCGTGAGGTGCGCCTCATCGAGATCATTTTCCGGCACAGTCGATACAACCGCTACGCATTCTCGCTGATCACGGATGAGGCGACAGATAGCGCCGATATCCTGATCGCCGATTCGCGTTCGCCGGTCGGTCTGCAGGCCGTGGCGCGCGCGCGCCGTCGCGCGTGTGGCACCTCGGTCGTCCTGATCGTGCCGGAAGAGGCAAGTACGGCCGTCGCTGGCGCGTCGCGCCACATCCTGTCGATCGAACGGCTGACGCTGCAGTTGCTGCCGGTGCTCAACCGTGTCGTCGAAACCGGCCTGGTCGAGCCGCAGACCCGGCACGGTACCGGCCAGCCACCGGCGTCTGACACGACGGGCGTGGCGGCTTCACCCGCGAGCACGGCATCGGCACACCATGCGCCGACCGCCGGGAAGAACACATCGGTGCCGGTGAGCCAGCCGCTGGCGGCGGCACCGGAATCTGCTGGCGCGGCAGAAAATGCCGGCCCCGGGCACCCGCCGCCGGCACGCGCCGAGGATCGTGCGCCGGGACCGGCTGCACAACGCCCGTCGGCACCAGCCAATCTTGTCGTCTTTCCCCGCAGCGCCGAGCGGCCACCGCCACCGCGCGTTCGCGTTCTGATTGTCGATGACAGTCCGACCGTGCGTCACCAGTTGACGGTGGCGCTTTCGCGCACCGGGCTGGTGTGTGATCCAGCAGCCAGCGCCGAGGAGGCACTGGAGAGACTGTCGCGTCAGCATTACGATCTCGCGCTGGTCGACGTCGTCATGCCGGGGGTCGATGGCTACAAGCTGACACGACAGATGCGGCGGCGTCATCGCGGCCTGCCCGTCATCATCCTGACCAGCCGCTCGTCGCCCTTTGATCTGGCGCGCGGCGCGCTGGCCGGCTGTGACAGTTACCTGGTCAAACCGGTGCCGTGGCGCCAGCTGGAGGCAGCGGTCGTCAAGCAGTTGCGCCGTACGCTGGCCATCGCCGATTTTGATCGGCTGACGCAGGCCATGGCGCGCCCGCGCGCGCCCTCGTCCTCGTCCTCGTCCACCGAGCCCGGGGCTGGCGATCGTCCGAACCCATCCGGCGCTTCACCGGGTGCGGACTCCAGTGGACACGCTGCACGGTGATGCGGGAGTCGCATTTCGCTGTCGGACTGGGTGGCTGGACGGTGTGCCTGCCAGCGACCGCGACGCTCGAATACGTGGCGCGCACTTCCTTGTACCCGGTGCCGCTGGCGCCTGGCGCCATGGTCGGTCTGACGCAGCTGCGCGGCCAGCCGGTGGCGGTGTTCGATGCAAAACGGTGGTCGGCGCTCACCGCTTCGGCTGCAATACCCGCCGGTGCGGTCCCCATGCGTCCGCCCGCGGCGCCGGCCGCGGCCATCCGTGCAATCATCTCGCACGGTGATGTGCTGGTCGTCGGCACCCTGCCGCAGGCGACGGCGCTCTTGATCGATGCGCCTCCCTGGCCGGTTCCGGCTGCCCGGCTTCCGGGCCAGCCATTGCCACCGGAGGGTGCACCGTCCGCCTGTCCTTTCCGGGCGGCGATCGTGTCGCGGTGCATCCTGCGCCCGGACGGAGCACATGAGAAGGCGGATGGGCAGTCCGGGGATCCACACGACATGTCGGGCGCAACCGGTGACTGGTATGAAATCGATCCGGACCGGTTGTTCCGGATCCTCTCATCGAGCTGAAAACGGGTGAAAGAAACCTCTTTCATGAACTTCCGGCGTCCGGGTGTCGTGCTGTGGTCCCTGTTGCCACTGGCGGGCATCCTGCTGCTGCTGACGGTTCTCTGGTGGACGCTGATGCATGCCGGATCCGCGTCGGCCGACAGCCCGTTCGGCTTCGCACTCGGCGTCCTGGCATGCGCGGTCGCATTCCTGCTGGGGCTGATCGGCCTGTGGCATGGCTGGCGTTTTCGCCGCTCGATCGATGCACCCGTCGAACGGATGCATGCAACGCTGGAGGCGATTGCCGATGGAGACCTCGAGGCGCGCGTGCGCTGGAACGGTGGCGGAGAACTGGCAGCACTGGCCAATGCACTCGATCGCCTGCTGGATGAACGGGTCGTGAGTCTCGATCGGGCCACGCGCGACAACGAGGATCTGAACACCTCGGTGGTCGGCATCATGCAGGCGGTCGGGACGATCGCCGCGACCAAGGATCTCGGCGTGCGCGTGCCGGTCACCGAAGACGTGACGGGTGCGATCGCCGATGCGCTCAACCTGCTCACCGAGGAGATGTCGCGCGTACTGGACAACGTCGGCCGCCTGGCCGATGACGTGGCCCACGCGGTCGATGCGCTGCGCGGGCAGTCAGATCGGGCCATCACCGCCGGCGCACGCGAGCAGAAGGAAGTGGCGCTGGCCGCCGGTGAACTGTCGACGGCCGCGCAGGCGCTGGTCGACGTGGCGCAGAGTGCCCGCCAGGTCGATCATTTCGCGGTACAGGCGCTGGCGGAGACGGGGGAGGCGGTGCGGGTCGTCGGGGCGACGATCGAGGGCATCGTCCAGTCGCGCGAACAGATCCGCCGTACGGAAAAGCGCATCAAGCGGCTTGGCGAGCGCTCGCAGGAAATCGGACAGGTGGTCGGCATGATCCAGGCGATCGCCGAGCGTACCGGCATCCTCGCGCTCAACGCATCGATGAAGGCCGTCGCGGCCGGTGAGGCGGGCGCCGGCTTTGCCGAAGTCGCCGACGAGGTCAAGCGGCTGTCCGGTTCGGCGCGCGAGTCGGCCGAACGGATCGCCCGGCTCGTTACGGCGATCCAGAACGAAGCCAACGATACGGCACGGACGATGAACGAAGCCATCACCGAAGTGGTGGCGATCACGCGCATGGCCGACGAGGCGAGCCAGGCGATGCAGCGCACGCACGACGGCACCGGTTCGCTGGTCGGACACGTGCGCCGGATCGCGGCGACTTCGGAGGAGCAGGCGCGCAAGAGTTCGGCGCTGCAGACGCGCGCCGACATCATTGTCGAAGCGAGCGCCGAAACGGCGCGGCAGTTGCGGGCGCAATCGATCGAAACGCGCCGGCTGGTCGGCTACGCCCGTTCGCTGGTCGAGGAGGTGCGGGTGTTCCGCACCGCGTCACGATGACGATGGCGCAGCGATGAATCCGGACCGGGAGCCTGCTTCCCCGTCGATGGAAGCCCGTCTGGACGCGCTCGATGCGGCCGCCGTCGGCCTGCTCGAACCGTTGATTGCTGCCATGTCGTTCGCGGCCGACCCGTCCGGCACGGCGGACACGGCGGGAGCCGGGCAGGGTTCGGCGAACGGCGGCGAGCCTGTCTACGGAATCGTGCCGCAGGACTGGCGCCGCGAACTCGCACAGGCGCTGGAGCAGCTCTGCCAGGCTGCTGCAGCACTGGAACTGTCGGGACTGACGCAGACCGCAAGGCTGCTCGCCGTTCATCTTGCCGAGGTGGCGGCGCAAGGTGGCGGGTCGGTCTCGCCGGATGTCACGCAGGAGATTCTCCACGATCACCATGCGGCGCTGGAGCTGGCGCTGGCCGAAGGCTGGGTCAGTGACGCAATCGCGTTCTGCAGCGGTCAGCTCGCCAGCGACGACTCGGCCAATCTGGTGGGCCGGTTGCGCGACTGGCCCGGTCTGGGCGGACAGTTGAGCGCCGAGCGCGCCAGCGCCCTGGCGATGAGTCTGCGTGCCGATGCGCACCGGATCGCGCAGGCGACGCGATCCAGTCTGCCGCCGGCGACGTCCCCGGACGTGCAACCGGAGCCTCCGGCGCAACCACAGCCGGCGGACCCCGGGCCCGGGACCCAGGCCGCGATCCAGGCCGCAATCCAGGCCCGGAACGGGACTGAATCGGAGACGCCATCTCTGACAATCGGCGCCGACGAACTGCAGATGCTGGCCGAGGCTGCACGCCTGCTCGAGGACGAATTCACCGATGCGCTTGCCGGAGGGGCCGATCCGGCCGCTTTCTCGCTGATCGGCGATGCGCTCGAACGATACGGGCGTGCGCTGGCTCATGTCGGTCTGACCGATGTGAGCCGGGCACTGTCCGACTGGCAGCAGAACATTGATGCGCTGGCCCGGCAGCCGGAGGCATTCACGGCTACCCACCGGCGGTTGCTGGCAGCCCTGGCGGCACAGTGGGAAGCCGTGTTTTCCGACCCGTCGGCGCCTCGTGCGCAGGAGGCGATTGCCGTCCTCGCCGATGTGCACTGGCCACAGCCGCTGGCCGACGCACCCGCGCTGGCCGCGCGGCGGATGCTCTCGGCGATGCACGTCGTCGGCACGCGGCGGGTCCAGGCGGTCGGGCAGCCGATCGACACGGATGCCTGGTCTCTGGAAATCCCGGAGGACGCCGACCCGTCCGTCGTCAATCATCTGTTGCGTGAGCTGCCACTGCTGTCGGCGGCGTTTTCGCTGGCGATCGAGCGCGCGCACGACGGCGCGCGCGATGAACTGGCCGAGGCGCAGCGCATTGCGCACACCTTGAAAGGTGCAGCCAACACGGTGGGTGTACGCGGCATCGCCACGCTGACGCACCAGCTGGAGGACCTCCTGCAGTTGCTCGAGATCGACACCGCGGGCGATCGGCCGGCAGCCCTGTCGACGGAGGCAGGTGAAGTCCTGAGCCGTGCGGCCGATTGCCTGGCGGACATGAGCGATGCAGTCGTCGAGGGCGGGAGTGCCCCGGCGCAACTGCAGGATGTGCACCACGCGATTGGTGACTGGATCAGCCGTCTGGCGGGTGGTGGCGAACGTGTCACTGGTGCGGACGGCACGGCCGCGACGGAAATCGTGACTGCGTCGCCGGCAGATGCTCCGGCCGGCAGCGGCGTCGGTGCGGATGGCGGCGCGGGTACCGCGGAAAGCGGGCCGGTCGATGGGGCCGACACCGGGAGGACGCCGCCCGCACAGGTCGTCGACGCGACGGAAGGTGCTCCCGGACACCGGCGGCAGACGGACGACGGGCATCTCGTGCCAGCCGCCCGGGCCGACGATGAGATCGCCGAATCCGCATCTGACAGTGGTCTGCGGGAAGCGCACGAAGCCGGGCAGACGGAATGGCTGCGCGTGCCGGCTTCCCTGATCGGACGATTGCTCGATCTTGCCGGTGAAGCGTCGATTCTGCTGGCACAGTCGCAGGAACAGGCGAACGAAGTCGATCGCGTACGCACCATGCTGGTCGGCGCCACCGATCAGCTGCAGGACCTGTCCAGCGAGCTCGAACGTCTCGTCGACCTGCGTGGCTCGATGCTCGGCGAACGGCGCACGCGCGAGGATTTCGACCCGCTCGAACTCGATGAACACAGTGATCTGCAGATGGTGGCCCGGCGAATCGCTGAAACGGGCGCCGATGCACGCCTGATCGAGGGACAGTTCGGTGCTGGCCTGGGCACGCTGTCCGATCTGCATGCGCGGCTGGAACGGCTGCAGGTCGATCTGCGCGAGACCGCATTGCGAACGCGCACGACGACGGTCGGCACGGCTGTGCCGCGCTGGATGCGCACGGTTCGCCAGAGTGCGCGCATGGCGCAGCGCGAGGCGGTATTACGGGTGTTCGGCGAGGAGGCCGAGATCGACGCTCCCCTGCTGCAGGAGCTGGTGGGCCCGATCGGACATCTGCTGCGTAACGCAGTCGATCACGGTATCGAGGATCCGCTGGTGCGTGAAAGTCTGGGCAAGCCGCGACAGGGAAGCATCGAACTGCATTTTCTGCGCGATGGTTCCGACCTCGTCATCGAGTGTGCCGACGACGGCGCCGGACTGGATTTTCACGCGATCCGTGCACAGGCGCTGGCCCTGGGCCTGATCGATTCCGCCGATACGCCCGCCGAGGAAATGCTCGCGCGGCTCGTGCTTCTGCCGGAATTTTCCACGCGCGACCAGGTCACGCAATTGTCCGGTCGCGGCATCGGGCTGGATGTCGTCGGACAGACGCTGCGCGGTCTGCACGGGACGGTGACCCTGACCAGTGATCCGGGTCAGGGCACGCGGGTGAGCCTGCGACTGCCGGTACGCCTGCTGACCCTGCCGGTGGTGATCGTTCGTTCGGCCGGGCACGTGCTCGGTCTGTCGGTGCGCGGTGTCGCGCATATCGCCGAGGAGCGCGATGCCGACATGCTCGCCCTGCAGCGCATCGTGCGCCTCGAAGACGTTCTCGGCCTGCCCGAGGACAGCTTTGTCGCCCCGGCCGATGGTGATGCACCGGCGCGCGTGGTGTTCGAAGTCTGCATGCCCGATGACACGCGCATCGGCGTCCGGGTTCCGGATCCCGGGCAACCGCGCAATCTCGTCGTGCGTTCGCTGGCGGCCGTTCCGCCCGTGATTCCCGGTTTTGAAGGGGCCGCCGTGCTGGGTGATGGCGCGGTCGCCCCGGTCTACGATCTGCCGCGGCTGCTGGGCCAGCGGGTCGACGGACTGGCCGCGCCGGCACTGCACGCCGGCGGAGCGCGTCCGCCGGTATGCCTGGTGGTCGACGACTCGGTCAGCGTGCGACGCATGATGGAGCAGTTCGTGCGTGATCTCGGCTGCGAGGCCGTCAGTGCCGGCGACGGGATCGAAGCGCTGGATTGCGCACGGCGGCAGGCGCCGGCGATCGTACTCGTCGATCTGGAGATGCCACGCATGAACGGAATCGATTTCGTGCGGGCACTGCGCGCCGAAGAGGCGACGGAAACCGTTCCGGTGGTGATGATCACCTCCCGCTCGTCGGACAAGCACCGGGGCGCGGCATTGGCGGCAGGGGTCGACGTTTTCCTGACCAAGCCATACACGGAAGACGTCCTGGCGGCGCACATCGCAGACCTGCTGCAAAAGGGCGACAGCCTGGCTGCGGATGTCGGCTGGCAGTGATCGGCCGCAGGGGCCCCGGCGGCGAGGCACCGACGTCCGGCTCGGCCGGATCCCGGCATGGAACCGGGCCGGGGCGCGGCTTGTCCGGCTTGCGGCGCTGGGCTACGATCCCGACAGAAGCCGGATAGCCCGGTGCAGGATGGGAGGTCGTCATGCAGGTCAGTGAAGTACTTCGGGTGAAAGGCAACGCGCTGTTCACCGTGGCGCCCTCGGCGATGCTGTCGGAGTGCGTCATCACGATGGCGGAGAACGATATCGGGTCGCTGGTCGTGATGGACGACGGACGTCTGGCCGGAGTGCTGACGTTTCGTGAAGTTCTGCGCGTGCTCGCGCAGCGCCAGATCGAGCACCGTTCCGGACCGACACCGCCGGTGGCCGAGATCGTGGCACGCGACGTGATGACGGCTGATCCGGTGGTTGTCGACCCCGAGACCGACGTCAACGATCTGCGTCGCATCATGCTGGATCGGCACCAGCGTTACGTGCCGGTGATGCAGCAGGATGTGCTGCTCGGTGTTGTCTCGTTTCATGATGTCGCGAAGGCCGTGCTCGAAGTGCAGGGCCGTGAAAACGAGATGCTGCGCGCCTACATCCACAATTGATCGTGCCGGACAGACTTGCGCACGGGAGCGTTGCAGATCGCGCCGGCACGACATCGGCATCCGGAACCTGCGCGGACGATCGTCGATGGCAGGCGGATGACTGCTGACGCATGCAGATCCTGATCAGCAACGACGACGGCTATTTCGCTCCCGGAATCGAAAGACTGGCCGAAGTGGCCCGTCTCTTTGGCGAAGTGACGGTCGTCGCGCCCGAGCGTGATCGCAGCGGGGCGTCCAATTCGCTCACGCTCGATCGGCCGCTGTCCGTGCGTGCCGCGCACAACGGTTTTTTCTATGTGAACGGCACGCCCACCGACTGTGTGCACATTGCGGTCACCGGGCTGCTCGAACGGCGTCCCGATCTCATCCTCTCGGGCATCAATGACGGCGCCAACATGGGTGATGACACGATCTACTCGGGGACCGTGGCGGCGGCCATGGAAGGCTATCTGCTCGGCGTGCCGTCGATCGCATTTTCCCTTGCACAGCGCGGACATGAGCATCTGGATACGGCTGCGGAGGTCGCGCGCCAGGTCATCGAGCGACATGCCCGTGGCCGGCTGCCGGTGCTTTCGCTGCTCAATGTCAATGTCCCGTCCTGTCCGCTGGCGGAATTGCGCGGCATCTGCGTCACGCGCCTCGGGCGCCGGCATCTGGCCAAGCCGGCCGTGCGCGCAAGCAGTCCACGCGGAGACACGATCTACTGGATCGGACCCGTCGGCGAGGTCAGGGAGGCCGGGCCGGGAACCGATTTCCATGCCGTCGACAACGGCTGGGCGTCGGTCACGCCACTCGACATCGATCTGACCGCAGCGGGAGCACTGGATCTGGTGCGCGACTGGCTGGGGACGACCGGTGCGTGAACGGCCGGCCTGGCTGCCGCCGCCGGCAAACCGTACCCGCCGTGCTACCGGCACCGGCACGGGCACAGCACGCGAGCGCAGTGCACCGGCGCTGGCGACCGAGCGCGCCCGTCTGGGGATGAGCGAAGCCCTGCGCCGTGCCGGCGTGCGCGATGCACAGGTGCTCGACGCGATGGCGACCGTGCCACGGCATCGCTTCGTGGATGCCGCCCTGGCCAGCCGCGCCTACGAGGACGTCGCCCTGCCGATCGGACATGGTCAGACGATCTCGCGGCCGGGCACGGTGGCGCGCATGATCGAACTGGTGATCGAGGAGATTCCGCCCGATCGCCGCCGACAGGCGCGCGTGCTCGAAATCGGCACGGGTTGCGGCTACCAGGCGGCCGTGCTCGCCAGCATCTTCGGCGAGGTCATTTCCGTGGAACGGGTGCGCGGCCTGCTCGATGATGCACGCCGCAATCTGCGCGATCTGCGTCTGGCCAATCTGCGACTGGTCTTCGGCGATGGCAATCTCGGCGTGCCACAGGCGGCACCGTTCGATGCCATCGTCGTGGCTGCTGCCGGAGAAGCGGTATCCGATGCGCTGCTGGCACAGATGCGGGTCGGTGCACGCCTGATCGCACCGATCGGTTCGGTGCGCCAGTCGCTGCACCTGATCGAACGCGCCAGCCGCGATGACTGGCGGCTTTCCGTACTCGATGCGGTACGATTCGTTCCGTTGCGTACCGGGACCGTGTAAGCGTCTGCGTGCAGCCGTCACCGGCATCCGTTCGCACCGATGCGCGCTGCGAGCCCACCTTGAACGCTCTTCCCACTTTTCCGTTCCCGAATTTCCCTCATCCCGTTTCGAACATGCGGTCGATTCCTCTGGCACTGATCCTCGTGCTTGCCGGCTGTGGCAGCCCGCACCCGGCACCGATCGTGCATCGAACGCCAGTCACGCGACCGGCACCGACGCCGGCCCCGGTGGCGGTGCAGCCCGCCGCGGGTGCCACGGCGGCGCAACCGGTTCCATCACGTGGCGAGACGGCGCAGGCGGCGACCGGTGTGCAGACGACACCGGTGACGCGCGGGCCGGTCGAGTCGCGTTCGCTGGTCGGGTCCGATGTTGCCGGCACCGGATCGGCCAATCTGCTCAAGACGGAACCGAAAGCCCTCAAGCAGCCTTATTCCGAAGCCGCACTCGCACAGATGACGGCACAGGCCCCGGCCGTTCCGTCACCATCGCCGTCGGCACCGGTCCTCGCCAGCGCCGCTCCGGACAGCACGAAGATTCCGGCACCGCCGCCCGCTGCGGCCCCGGCAGGCAGTCAGTGGATCTGGCCGGCCGACGGCAGGATCGTGCAGGATTTCTCGCAGCCCGGGAACATGGGGATCTCGATTGCCGGTCAGCCCGGCGATCCGGTCGTCGCCGTCAACGACGGCCGGGTGATCTTCAGCGGGGCCGGACCGCGCTCTTACGGCAATCTGATCATCGTCAAGCACGACGGAGACATCCTGTCGGTCTATGCGCACAACCGTGCCCTGCTGGTCAAGGAAGGCCAGAACGTGCGTCGCGGCCAGCGCATCGCCGAGCTGGGCAGTTCCGGCACCGCGTCGCCGCAACTGCATTTCGAGATCCGCCGGCAGGGTCGCCCGATCGATCCACGCACGGTGTTGCCGGCGCAGCGATGAGCAGTGCGGCAGCGCGGCACCCGGGTCGGCCCGTCCGGCCCCGTCATGGCAGCAGCCGCAGCCCGGGTTTGCCGGCATGACGGCCTTCCTGTGCTTCGATATCGAGACGATTCCGGACATCGTCGGTCTGCGTGCGCTGGAGACGTGCGACGAATCGCTCGATGATGCCGCTGTCGCGGAACAGGCGTTTGCCGGGCGCCGGGAAAAGACCGGATCGGATTTCCTGCCGCTGTATCTGCATCGGGTCGCCGCGATCTCGGTGCTGCTGCGTACCGGAAACAGGGAGCTTTCCCTCTACACGCTCGGTGGTCCGGAGGATGACGAACGCACGCTCGTGCAGTCCTTCTATCGCCTGATCGACGAACATACGCCGCAACTGGTGTCCTGGAACGGCGGCGGCTTCGATCTGCAGGTGCTGCACTACCGGGCGCTGGTCAACGGTGTCTATGCGGAGCGCTACTGGGAGCAGGGTGAGCACGACCGCGAATTCCGCTTCGACAATTACCTGAACCGCTATCACTCGCGTCATCTCGACCTGATGGACCTGCTGGCGCTGTACACGCCCCGGGCCAATGCGCCGCTGGATGCGCTGGCGAAACTGTGCGGCTTCCCCGGCAAGCAGGGCATGGATGGCTCGCAGGTCTGGCCGGCCTGGCAGCAGGGGCGCATCGCCGACATCCGGGCGTATTGCGAGACCGACGTCGCCAATACCTGGCTGATGTTCTGCCGCTTCCAGACGATGCGTGGCGCATGGCCGCGCAAGCGCTACGAGGAAGAAGTCGGGCACCTGCGTACATTGGTCTCGGCGCAGGCCCGGAAGGCTGTCCACTGGCAGGAATTCCTCCAGGGCTGGGACGAGTCGCAGCGCTTCTATCGGCTGCGGCGCACCGACGCCGGCAGCAGCAACACCAGTTCGTGAACCGTCCGGCTGACAGGAGCGGCGCATCCGCCGGCGGCACGACGGTGTGCATCGACGTCGATTCGCTCGATCTCGACGCCAATGGCGTCGGACGCCACGAAGGCAAGGTCGTCTTCGTGCGCGATGCGCTGCCGGGCGAGCGGGTCGAGGCGCGCATCGTGCGCCGCAAGCCGAAATTCGACGTGGCGCAGACCGTCGCCGTTCTGCGCGAGAGCAGCGCGCGTGTCACGCCGGCCTGCCCGCATTTCGGCGTCTGCGGCGGCTGTTCGATGCAGCACGTCGATGTGGCTGTCCAGGTGGCGATCAAGCAGCGTGTCCTGGAAGACCAGCTCTGGCACCTGGGCAAGGTGCGCGCCGATCTCTGGCTGGCGCCGATTGCCGGACCGGCGTGGCACTACCGTCATCGGGCCCGACTGTCGGTGCGCGACGTACCCAAAAAAGGCGTGCTGGTCGGCTTTCGCGAGCGCGCCTCCCGTTACGTGGCCGACATGCGCGAATGCCGCATCCTGCCGGTTCCGGTTTCGCGTCTGCTCTTGCCGCTGCGCGAACTGATCGCCGCGCTGTCGATCCGCCAGCGGGTGCCCCAGATCGAGGTTGCCGTCGGCGAGAAATCCGGCACGGCGGGTGCTGCGGAAGACGGCGCAACCATCGCCCTGGTGCTGCGCGTGCTCGAGCCGCCAACCGAAGACGATCTCGTGCATCTGCGCGCCTTCGCCCGGCAGCATTCCGTGGAATGGTGGCTGCAGCCGAAGGGGCCGGATTCGATCGAGCTGTTCTGCACGCCGGACGGAGCGCTGGCTGTTGAGGGTGCGCGATCGGGACTTGGTTATGCCTTGCCCGAGTTCGGCGTGTACATGCCGTATCGTCCGACCGATTTCACGCAGGTCAATGCGCGCATCAATGAGGTGCTGGTGCGCCGCGCGCTGCGCTGGCTCGATCCGCAGCCGGGCGAGCGCATCGCCGATCTGTTTTGCGGACTGGGCAATTTTTCGCTGCCGATCGCGGCCCGTGGCGCGAGCGTCGTCGGCATCGAGGGCAATCCTGCGCTGGTTGAACGGGCCGCCGCCAATGCCGACGTCAACGGCCTGGCCGGGGATGCCCGGTTCCGTGCCGCCGATCTGTTCGCCATCGATGCGCAGCAGTGGGAAGCACTGGGCCGCTTTGACCGGATCCTGATCGATCCGCCGCGTGAGGGGGCGATCGCCCTGGTCAAGACACTGAGCGCTGATGACGCCGATCCGGCACATCGTCCGGAGCGCATCGTCTATGTGTCCTGCAATCCGGCCACGCTGGCCCGCGACGCCGGCGTGCTCGTGCACTGCGGCGGGTATCGCCTGCTGGCGGCCGGTGTCGTCAACATGTTCCCGCACACTTCGCACGTCGAGTCGATGGCGGTGTTCGGACGGCCGCCCGAATGAAAAACGGGGCCATCGGCCCCGTTTGTGCTTCTGCGTGCGGTGTTCTTCAGTCGCGCTGACCAGTCAGCGCCGCGAGCAGTGCCAGCAGATTGGCAAAGACGTTGTACACACTGATGTAGACCGACAGCGTGGCCACGACGTAGTTGGTCTCGCCGCCGTTCACGATGCGCTGCAGGTCGTACAGGATGAAGGCCGAGAAGATCAGTACGGCCAGCGTCGAGATGGTCAGCATCAGCGCCGGGATCTGCAGCCAGATGTTGGCGATCGCCGCCACGAAGATCACGAGAAAGCCGACGAAGAGCCACTTGCCCATGCCGCTGAAGTCGCGCTTCGACACGCTGGCCACTGTCGCCATCGCACCGAAGATCACCGCCGTGCCGCCAAAGGCGTACATGATCAGGCTGGCGCCGTTGGACAGACCCAGCACCGCGCCAATGAGGCGCGAGAGCATCAGCCCCATGAAGAACGTGAAGCCGAGCAGCAGTGCAACGCCGATGGCGCTGTTCTTGAAACGTTCGATGGCGTAGAAGAAACCGAAGGCAACCGCCAGGAAGGCGATCAGGCCCATGAACGGGCTGCCGGCAAAAAACGAGAAGCCGGTGCGTACCCCGATCCAGGCGCCCAGTACCGTCGGGATCATCGACAGTGCCAGCATCCAGTAAGTGTTGCGCAGCACGCGATTGCGGGCGGCGGCATCCAGTGCAACGCCGAATCCGCCGCGTGCCGCTTGCGCATCCAGTCGATTCTGTCCGTAGGCCATTGATCTGTTCTCCGTCGACAAGCGAAATCCGGTCCGGTTCCGGAGCGTTCCCCGGGGTGTCTGCGTGGCAGCGGGCGTCGTTGCCGTCGATGTCGATTTGCCGCACCGATTTCCGCGGGCCGGAATGAAACCCATGTGGGGGCGACTATACGTGAAAACCAGCCACTGGATCGTGCCTTGTGAGCACCACGGGCAGCCTGGTCCGCAGTCTTGCCGGCCCCACCGGATGATGGCGCGCATGATAAACTGAAAAGTCGTGCAACATCCGCATCTTGGCGCCGGTTTCTGGTCTGTTTTCTGGCTGGATTTCCGGCCTGGGTCACCGTCCGCTGGGTCTTCGTCCCCGGAATCGGCCCAACCGGCCTGCTGGCCGGTTCACGCGGTTCGAGCGGCCGTTGCCCGGACATCTTCTCTTTTACTGCGTCTCTTTTACTGCGCCATGATGTGTTCGCACCTGCAGGAATGCATCACGGCGTTCTCCTGGATGCATCCGGATGCGCCCGGATGCGGATTCTTCTGGAATTTTCATGGCCGTCGAACGTACCCTGTCCATCATCAAGCCCGATGCCGTCGCCAAGAACGCGATCGGCGACATTCTTGCCCGCTTTGAAAAGGCCGGGCTGAGAATCATTGCCGCCCGCATGATGCATCTGTCCGCCGCGCAGGCCGGTGCCTTCTATGCCGTGCACCGGGAGCGTCCGTTCTACGCCGATCTGGTGGCCTTCATGACGTCCGGGCCGGTGATGATTCAGGTGCTCGAGGGCGAAGACGCCATCCGCTGCAATCGCGACCTGATGGGTGCGACCGACCCGAAGAAGGCCGAGCCGGGCACGATCCGTGCCGATTTTGCCGACAGCATCGATGCCAATGCCGTCCATGGTTCGGATGCCCCGGAGACGGCGCGCACCGAGATCGCGTTTTTCTTCCCGACACTCGATCTGCATTCGCGTTGAGTCCAGGTGGAGTGTGAACCGGTCATGACGGCGGCGAGGGATCGCACGGTGCCGGTCCGGCTGCTCGGGCTGGATCGCCAGGCGCTCGAGGAGCAGTGCGCCGAATGGGGCCAGAAGCCCTTTCGCGCGCGCCAGCTGATGCAGTGGATGCATCAGCGCGGGGCTGCCGATTTCGCCGCGATGACCGATCTGGCGAAGGATTTCCGCGAACTGCTCCAGGCACATGCCTGCATCGAGGCGCCGCGTGTGCTGTCCGATCACGATTCGGTCGACGGTACGCGCAAGTGGCTGCTCGATGTGGGCGGCGGCAATGCCGTCGAGACCGTATTCATCCCCGAAGCCGGGCGCGGCACGCTGTGTGTATCGACCCAGGCCGGCTGCGCGGTCAATTGCCGCTTCTGTTCGACCGGCAAGCAGGGTTTTGCACGCAATCTGCGCGCCGACGAGATCATCGGTCAGGTCTGGCACGCACGCCGGGTGCTGGCTGCGGTCGCAGGCGGGGTCCCGGCCGGCGAGTCGGCCGGAATGCCCGGTTCGGCAGCGGCCGGTGCACCGGCTCGCCTCGTGACCAATGTCGTGTTCATGGGCATGGGCGAGCCGCTGCAGAACTATGCCGCGACGCTGGCGGCGGTGCGCCTGCTGACCGACGATCACGCGTACGGTCTGTCGCGACGACGTGTAACGGTATCGACCTCAGGCGTCGTGCCGATGATCGACCGTCTGCGCGAGGATTGTCCGGTGGCACTGGCGGTCTCGCTGCACGCGCCCGACGATGCGCTGCGCGACGAGCTCGTGCCGCTGAATCGCAAATACCCGCTCGACGAACTGCTCGCTGCCTGTCGGCGCTATCTGGAACGTGCGCCGCGCGATTTCATCACGTTCGAATATGTGATGCTCGACGGCGTCAACGACAGCGACCGGCATGCCGAAGCGCTGCTCGAGCGCGTGCGCGACGTGCCGTGCAAGTTCAACCTGATCCCGTTCAATCCGTTTCCGGGATCCGGCCTGCGCCGTTCGACGCCGGCCCGCGTGCGTGCGTTTGCGCAGCGATTGTCCGATGGCGGTATCGTGACGACGGTACGCCGCACGCGCGGCGACGACATCGATGCCGCCTGTGGCCAGTTGGCCGGCGAGGTGCGTGACCGTACCCGCCTGCGTGAACGGCAACAGCGGGCGAGCGCGGCATGAGCGGGGGCCGGGCATGACGGGCAACAGAGCCGGCCGGGATGCGCAGCCGGACATCGATTCACGCGGGCGAGCGGCGCGTTCGGGCCTGTCGACGCTCGCAATGATGACCAGGATCGCCACCGGGAAGGGGTGCGGGACGTGAAACTGCAAACGGTCATCGGCACGGTGTTCCTCTCCCTGCTGTGGCTGGCCGGGTGCGCCACCGGGGACGCTCCGGATGGCAGTGGACCGGTGAGCACCAGAGCCACCGACGCCGGGTCGCCGCTGCCCGGTTCGTCCGCCGAGAGCGAACAGCGCCGGCGCGCGCGGATCCGGGTCGAACTGGCATCGAATTACTATCAGAGCGGCAATTACCGGGTGGCGCTCGATGAACTGCAGCAGGCGCTGGCGATCGATCCGGGATATGCGACAGCCTTTGGTCTGCTGGGTCTGATCCATGCCGATCTGGGGCAGCAGAGTCGTGCCGAGGAAGCCTTCCGGCACGGCTTGCGCCTGGCGCCGGACGATGCCGATCTGAACAACAGTTTCGGCTGGTTTCTGTGCCAGACCAGCCGCGAAACGGCGTCGATCGCGTATTTCGAGCGCGCCGCGAAGGATCCGCTGTACCGCACGCCCGCCAAGCCACTGCACAACGCCGGCATCTGCCTGCTTCGCGCCGGCGACGAAGAAGGCGCCGAACGGTTTCTGCACAAGGCGTTCGAGGCCGACCCATCGAATGCCGTGGCGCTCTACCAGCTGGGTGAGCTGTACCTGAAGCGGGGCGATCTGCAACGGGCGCGTTTTTACTCGCAACGCCTGCTGGCAGCCTGGCAGCCGAACGCGCAGACGATCTGGCTGGCACTGCGCATCGAGCATGCGCGCGGAGATGCGGATGCCGAGCGGGGTCTGGCCGCACAATTGCGTCGACTCTTCCCTGATTCGCCGGAGGCGGCCCTGCTGGCACAGCGCCGCTTCGGTGGATGATGTGAAGATGCCCGGCGGGCGTTTGACTCTCTCTGATTGATGACTACAGACACGAATCCGCAGTTCGAAGCGGATCCGCAGTCCGGTGCGGATCCGGATATTCTCGCGCCCGAGCAACTGGCGGGTGTGCGCGAGGCCCGAGGCTGGTCGAAGTCCGAGGTGGCGGCCAAACTGGGCATGATGCCGCGGCAGATCGACGCGATGGAAAACGGACGCTGGCAGGATCTGCCCGGACACGCCTTCGTCCGCGCGGGTCTGCGGGCCTATGGCAAGGTCCTGCAGGTCGACGTCGCGCCGTTGCTGGCGACGCTGGCTGACCCGGGTGCATTGCCCGAGTTGCGGCGTTCGGCATCGCTGGATTCCCCGCTGCCGCGGCGTGGTGCGCTCGGCTTCGGCAGTGGCGGTTCGGGCAGCCGGATTGCCTGGGTGCTGCTCGGGGTGGTCGGCGTCGTCGTGATCGCGCTGTATTTCGCGCGCGGCACGGATCCGGAGGTACGGGAACCGGTGTCGATGGCCGGCGACGAGGCATCGCTGCCGTCGGCCGCGAATGATGTCGACGGCAACGCGGGCGGGCAGGCGGCGTCAGCTGACGCAGCGGCTGTGGCTGCGGATGGTGAAGCCGATCCGGCGGCATCCGTGCCGGTGCTGAGCGCGCTGAGCGGTGCGGCGGAGTCGGCGAGCGCCGGAGCGGGTGCATCGGCGCCAGGGCACGGGAGTTCTTCCACGGAGCCGCCGAGCGGCCCGGCACCGGCGGTCGCTGGCATGACAGGCGAATCGGCACGGACAGCGGAGGCCACTTCGGGACCGACGCCGGGTCCGGTCGCCGGGGCCGGTGCAGGGGATGCGAACACAGGCAGCGCGGCGTCATCGCAGGCAACACTCCTGTTTCATTTCGAGCGCGAGTCCTGGGTCGAGGTGCGCGATGGCGACGGGCAGGTGTTGATGCGTGGCCTTCAGTCGGCGGGCAGCCGTCGGGAGGTGTCCGGACCGAAGCCCTGGGCGATGACGATCGGCAATGCGGACTTCGTGCGCGTCGAGCAGGACGGCAATCCGGTCGATCTGGGACCAGTGACGCAAAAAGGCGTGGCGCGCCTGCGGATCGACTGAACCGTGAATCGGCATACATTCGACAGGTCGAATTCCGGGCCGGAGCGCGAGCTGCTGGCGGCCGGTGCGTCGCCGCGCCGCGCGGCGCGGACGATGCACGTGCGCTGGGGCCGGCGCGAAGTGCGTATCGGCGGCGATGCGCCGATCGTCGTGCAGTCGATGACCAATACGCCCACGGCCGACGTCGAGGCCACGGCGGCACAGGTGGCGGCGCTGGCGCGAGCCGGTTCGGAGCTCGTGCGCATCACCGTGAACGATGCCGCCGCCGCCGCCGCGGTTGCGCCATTGCGTGAGCGACTCGACCGCATGGGAGTCGACGTGCCGCTGGTGGGCGATTTTCACTACAACGGGCACAAGCTTCTCACCCGGCATCCTGATTGCGCGCGTGCGTTGTCCAAGTACCGGATCAATCCCGGCAATGTCGGGCCCGGGCGCAAGCGCGAGGACAATTTCGCACGGATGATCGAGGTCGCCTGTGCCAATGACAGGCCGGTGCGGATCGGCGTGAACTGGGGCAGTCTCGACCAGGTGCTGCTGGCGCGGATGATGGACGAGAATGCCGTCGCGACGCAGCCGCGCGACGGACAGGCGGTGCTGCGCGAAGCGCTCGTCGTGTCGGCGATCGAGAACGCCGAGCGGGCCGTTGCACTGGGTCTGCCGCGCGATGCGATCTGCCTGTCGGCCAAGGTGTCGCAGGTGCAGGAGCTGATTGCGGTCTACCGGATGCTGGCGCGTCGCTGCGACTGGCCGCTGCATCTGGGCCTGACCGAGGCCGGCATGGGCAGCAAGGGCATCGTGGCCTCGACGGCGGCGCTGGCCATCCTGTTGCAGCAGGGCATCGGCGACACGATCCGGATTTCGCTGACCCCGGAACCCGGCGGCGAACGCACGCGCGAAGTCGTCGTTGCGCAGGAGATCCTGCAGACAATGGGGCTGCGCATGTTCGCCCCGCAGGTGACGTCGTGCCCGGGCTGCGGGCGCACGGACAGCACCTTCTTCCAGGAACTTGCCGCATCGATCCAGGGCTGGCTGCGCGACAGCATGCCGGAATGGAAAAAACGCTATCCCGGCGTCGAGACGCTGCAGGTCGCCGTCATGGGCTGCGTCGTCAATGGCCCTGGCGAGAGCCGCCATGCCGACATCGGCATTTCGCTGCCGGGTTCGGGCGAAACGCCGGTCGCGCCGGTATTCATCGACGGCGAGCGCAGCGTGACGCTGCGTGGCGATCACATCGCCGAGGAGTTCGAGGCGATCGTGGCCGGCTATGTCGAGCGCCGGTTCGGCGCCGACGCGGGGTCGGCGGCGACGGGCTCTCCGCCGCCTTCCTCTTCCTCGAACCCGTCTGCCGGGACGCAGACACTGCAATCATGAAGACCGGATGATGAACGCTGCCGAACCGCGCCGCCCCCGTGCCGACCGCCTGAGCGGGGTCCGCGGCATGAATGACGTGCTGCCGGCCGATGAAGCCCTGTGGCGCCGTCTTGAAGAAGCCGTGGCCGACACCATGCGTGCCTATGGCTACCGACAGATCCGCACGCCGATCGTCGAGCCGACCGGCCTGTTCGTGCGCGGCATCGGCGAGGTGACCGACATCGTCGAAAAGGAGATGTATTCGTTCGTCGATGCGCTCAACGGCGAGCATCTTTCACTGCGTCCGGAAAATACCGCCGGCGTCGTGCGCGCGGTCATCGAGCACAATCTGCTCTATGACGGACCGCAGCGGCTCTGGTATGCCGGGCCGATGTTCCGTCACGAGCGCCCGCAGCGTGGCCGCTATCGCCAGTTTCACCAGGTTGGCGCCGAAGCGCTCGGCTTTGCCGGCCCCGACGCCGATGCCGAAGTCATCCTTTTGTGCCAGCGGCTCTGGGACGAACTCGGCATCACCGGCGTGCGCCTGGAAATCAACTCGCTCGGTCAGCTGCCCGAGCGTCGCGCCCACCGCGAGGCGCTGATCGCCTGGTTCGAGGCACATCGCGAGCAGCTCGATGCCGATGCGCTGCGGCGCCTGCACAGCAATCCGCTGCGCATTCTCGATACCAAGAACCCGGCGATGCAGGAACTGGTCGAGAACGCGCCGCAGCTGTCGGGATTTCTCGGTGAGGCGTCGCGCGCTCATTTCACGCGCCTGCAGGAGTTGCTGCATTCACAGAATCTGCCGTTCCGGATCAATCCGCGGCTCGTGCGCGGTCTCGACTACTACAACCTGAGCGTGTTCGAGTGGGTTGCCGACATCGATGGCACGGCCCTGACGATCTGCGGCGGTGGCCGCTACGATCCGCTGATCGGAATGCTGGGCGGCAAGGATGCGCCAGCCTGCGGCTTCGCGCTGGGCGTCGAGCGCGTACTCGGCCTGCTGCGCGCCGGCGAGCCGGATGCGGCATCCGGTGCGCAATGCGATGTCTACATCGTCCATCACGGTGACGCCACGCTGGAGGCCGCTTTCGGCGTGGCCGAGCGTCTGCGTTCTGCCGGACTGGATGTGGTGCTGCACTGTGGCGGCGGCAGCTTCAAGTCGCAGTTTCGCCGTGCCGATGCCAGTGGCGCACGCTTCGCGGTGATCATCGGCGTCGACGAACTGGCGCGCGGCGAGGTGTCCGTGAAGTGGCTGCGGGCGGACCGGGAGCCGACACAGACCGACGGTACCGCCGGCGCAGGGGCAGCGGTGACGGCGACGCGACAGGAAAGCGTCGCGTTGGCGGCAATTGTCGATCGCCTGTTCGATGCGATCGGCGAGAATGACTGAATTTCCCGGGCGGAGTACCGATACGCAATGGCCTATAACCTGGAAGAACAGGAACAACTGGAGAGCCTGAAGGCTTTCTGGAACCGGTACGGCACCTTCCTGATTACCGTACTGGCGATCGTTGCGCTGTCGATTGCCGGCTGGCGCGGCTGGGGCTGGTATCAGCAGCATCAGACGACGCAGGCGGCAGGCCTCTACGAAGACCTGCGCCACGCCACGGAAGCGCACGACATCGAACGGGTACGTGCCGTAGCCGGACAGATCTTCGAGAAATACGGCCGTACGGCGTATGGCCCGATGGCTGCGCTGATGGCGGCACATGCCTATCAGCAGGCCGATGACAGCAAGGCGGCGAAGATTCCGTTGCAGTGGCTGATCGAACGTTCGGGTGACACCGCCTTCGGTCTCGTGGCGCGTTTGCGCCTGGCGGCGATCCTGCTCGATGACGGGCAGTGGGACGAAGGCCTGAAGGCGCTCGATACGCGCTCACCGGCGGGCTTTGCCGCCTTGTTCGAGGATCGGCGTGGCGATCTGCTGGCCGGCGCCGGTCGCCGCGACGACGCGCGTGCCGCCTACGAACGGGCGCTGGCGGCACTGGCACCGGAATCGACCCTGCGTGGCATCGTGCAGTTGAAGCGCGACGCGCTGGGCGGAGCGTCGACATGATCCGGAGGCCCGTTCGCCTGGCGCGCACCCTCCTGCTCGTCGTCGCAGTGGCCGCCGGCAGTGGCTGTTCCTGGTGGCCATGGTCGTCGACGCGCGTGAAGATACCCGAACCGCCGCCGATTGCCGCACCCATCGGGGTCGTCCAGTCCTGGTCGTTTTCACTGGGTCGGGGCGGCGTGAATTTCCAGCCGGTGCAGGCTGGAGACAGCGTCTGGGCCGCCGCCGCCGACGGGACCGTGGCGCGCTTCGATCCGGCCACCGGCTCGCTGCGCTGGCGCGTGCGTCTCGAACGTGCGCTGATCGCCGGTGTCGGCAGTGACGGCGAGACGGCCGTGGTCGCCGCGCGAGACGGCACCGTGATCGCGCTGGACGGCTCGGGTGCCGTGCGCTGGTCGACTCCGGCCGGCGCCGAGATCGTCACGGTGCCGAGCGTCGGGCTCGGCCTGGCCATCGTGCGCACCAGCGACAACCGGGTGTCCGCCTTCGATCTCGACAGCGGCAAGCGGCGCTGGAGCTTCGATCGCCAGAGTCCGCCGCTCGTGCTGCGGCAGACGGCCGGCATCGCGATGGATGCCGCCAACGCCTATGTCGGCCTGCCGGGCGGCAGGCTGGTGGCCTTGATGCTCGATAGCGGCGCGCTGCGCTGGGAGGCCGCGGTATCGATGCCACGCGGTGCCAATGAAATCGAACGGATCGCCGATGTGGTCGGCATGCCGCTGCTGGCGGCGCGACAGATCTGCGCCGTTACCTTCCAGGGACGCATCGGCTGCTTCGAGGCGGCCAACGGGCGCACGCTGTGGGCCCGTGATCTGTCCTCGCCGTCGGGCTTCGACATGGACACCGAACTCGTGGTGGCACCGGACGACACCGGCCGGATTCATGCACTGTCCCTGCAGGGGGCCAGTGCCTGGACCCAGGATGCGCTGCAGGGCCGCACCCTGGCCGCACCCCTGCTGACCGCACGCCACGTCGTCCTCGGCGACCAGAGCGGCCTGGTGCACGTGCTCGATCGTGCCGACGGGCGTCTCGTCGCACGCATGCAGACCGACGGTTCGCGCATCGTGTCCGTGCCGATCGCGGCCGACGGCCGGATCATCGTGCAGACGAGCGCGGGCGGTCTGCATGCATACCGCATCGACTGACCCCGCATGAAGCCGTTATCCATCCCCGTCCCGCTCTCCGGGAGTCCGCGCGGCCGGTTGCTGCACCTGTGGCGAGAATCTTCGTGCTCCCCGTAGTTGCGCTGGTCGGCCGTCCCAATACCGGCAAATCGACACTGTTCAACCGTTTGACGCGTACCCGTTCGGCGCTGGTGGCCAATGTGCCCGGGCTGACGCGTGACCGGCAGTACGGCAGGGCGCGCGTCGGCTCGCGACCGTTCATCGTCATCGACAGTGGCGGCTTCGAACCGGTGGCACGCGGCGGGATCGAGGCCCTGATGGCCCGTCAGACCCGCCAGGCCGTGGTCGAGGCCGACATCGTCGTCCTGCTCGTCGATGGCCGCGAGGGGCTGACGGCGCGCGACCGGGAGATCACCGTCGAATTGCGAAGGACCGCACAGCGGATCGTGCTGGCGGTCAACAAGACCGAAGGGCGACCGCGCCACCAGATCGTCGCCGAATTTCATGAACTCGGGCTGGGCGAGCCCTGGCCGGTGTCGGCGGCGCATGGCGATGGGGTTGCCGAACTCGTCGAAGCGGTGCTGGCGCAGGTGCCCGGGGAAGATCCGGCAGATTCTGCTGCCGCGGAAATTCCCGCAGACGAGGCTGATGGATCTGGCGCCGCCACACCGCCACCCCGCCGCAGGGTGGCCGGGCCTGGCGAAGCGGCCGAAGCCGGGGAAACCGTCGAGGCGGTTGAAACAGGCACGGCGGTCGCAGCAGGCAGGCCGGGGCACCGGCCGGCGGATCCCTCCGGGCTGCCGACACCCAGGGGCGGGCGCATCCGCGTGGCCGTCGTCGGGCGGCCGAACGTGGGCAAGTCCACGCTGATCAATACCCTGCTGGGTGAAGAACGCCTGGTCGCCTTCGATCGTCCCGGTACCACGCGCGACGCGGTGGCGGTCGAGTTCGACTATCGCGGGCGACCCTACACGCTGATCGACACCGCCGGCATGCGTCGGCGCGCCCGGGTCGACGAAGCCATCGAGAAATTCTCGATCGTCAAGACGCTGCAGGCGATCGAGGATGCCCACGTCTGCATCCTGCTGCTTGACGCCAGCCAGGACATTTCGGACCAGGACGCGACGATTGCCGGATATGTGCTCGATGCCGGACGGGCACTGGTGGTTGCGGTCAACAAGTGGGATCTGGCCGATGCCGGACTGCGCGAACAGGTGCGCAGCGAACTCGATCGCAAGCTGCATTTCCTGCGCTTCGCCAGGTGGCATTTCATCTCTGCCCTGGGCGGCTCGGGCATTGCGCTGCTGATGCGTTCGGTGCAGAGCGCCTGGTCGGCGTCGATGGCGAAGCTGCCGACGCCGAAACTCACGCGGGCCCTGCACGAGGCTGTCGAGCGGCAACCACCGCCCCGGCGCGGGCGCATCCGGCCGAAATTGCGCTACGCTCACCAGGGCGGCCAGAACCCGCCCATCGTCGTCGTGCACGGCAGTGCCCTCGACGCGGTGCCGGATGCCTATCGGCGTTATCTGGAATCCTGGTTTCGCGAACGGTTCGCACTGCAGGGCACGCCCTTGCGCATCGAGTTTCGCAGCGGCGGGAATCCGTATGCGCCCGATTCCTGAATTCCGGCCTCGACCCCGAATTGCGCTAGAGTAGGCACGAAAGCCGGTTGCCGGAATGTCGGCATGCCGGTCGGCCCCTCGTCATCGAACCATGAGGAACCGCTGCAGGATCCGTTCGCGGGCCTGCCGTACTTCAATAACAAGCTGGAGTTTCCATGAGCAACAAAGGGCAGATGCTACAAGACCCGTTCCTGAATCTGCTGCGCAAAGAACGCGTTCCGGTGTCGATCTATCTCGTGAACGGGATCAAGCTGCAGGGCCAGATCGATTCCTTTGATCAATATGTCGTTCTGTTACGCAATACCGTGACGCAGATGGTCTACAAGCATGCGATCTCGACGGTGGTCCCGGGGCGTGCGGTTCACTTCCAGGCAGAAGGACCGGCAGCCTGAACAAGTCTGAAGCTCCGGCCTCCTGTGTGCTGGTCGGCGTCGTCTTCGGGGCGACGCGGCCCGATCCGGAGTCGCTCGACGAACTGGCCGCGCTGGCGGATACGGCCGGTCTGGCGGTGCGCGAGCGTGTCGTCGTCCGGCGCGCACGCCCCGATGCCGCCCTGTTTCTCGGTTCGGGCAAGGCCGATGAAATTGCTGCGCTGCTGGCTGATCGGGCGATCGAACTGGTCGTGTTCGACCAGGAACTGTCGGCCATCCAGCAGCGCAATCTGCAGCAGCGCTGGGGTGTTGCCGTCATCGACCGCACCGAGCTGATTCTCGAGATTTTCGCCCAGCGTGCGCAAAGCCACGAAGGCAAGCTGCAGGTCGAACTTGCGCGTCTCGAACATCTGTCGGCCCGCCTGGTGCGCGGCTGGTCGCATCTGGAGCGCCAGCGGGGCGGGATCGGCGTGCGCGGCGGGCCGGGTGAAAAGCAGCTCGAACTCGATCGGCGCATGCTCGGCATCCGCGTCAAGCGCCTGCGCGCGCAACTGGCGCAACTGCGCAAGCAGCGCAAGACCCGCCGTCGGGCACGCGAGCGCAAGCCGGCGTTCTCGGTATCGATCGTCGGCTACACCAATGCCGGCAAGTCGACGCTGTTCAATGCGCTGACCGGCGCCGGCGCGCTGGCTGCGGACCAGTTGTTCGCCACGCTCGATACCCTGACGCGCCGGCTGCGCCTGCCTTCGGGGATCGAGGTGGTGATCTCCGATACGGTCGGTTTCATCCGCGCCTTGCCGCACAGTCTGGTGGAGGCTTTCACCGCCACGCTCGAAGAGACGGCGCATGCCGATCTGTTGTTGCATGTCGTCGATGCCTGCGCCGAAGACCGGGATGAGCAGATCGCCCAGGTCGAGCGGGTGCTGGCCGAAATCGGGGCCGATCGACAGGACAGCATTCTCGTGTACAACAAGATCGATCGCAGCGGCCAGGCCCCCCGGATCGAACGGGATGCCTGTGGTACGATCGCCCGCGTACTGGTCAGTGCGGTCACGGGCGCCGGGCTTGACGGGCTGCGTGCGGCCATCGACGAGCGGGCGAGCGTGTGGCGCGATGCGCTTCGTGGCGTCAGCGCGGATGCGACCGTTCAGGCCCCGGACGACCGGTTCGCCGGGATGTCCGGAGAGGCAGCCCGGGTCGCTGGTTCGCCTGAAGGTGACTTCTCCGGAAGTGGTTCGCCCGAATCGGGTCGGGCCATGCCCGTGTCGCCTGCGTCCGCCTTGTCCTCGTCCAGCTCACCCGGGTCCGATTCCCCCGTTTCGCCCGATCCGCAAGCATCCGCTGCAGTCCGTGCGGCCTGAACTCTTCCCGATCCATGTGGAATCCACTGCGCACGATATTTTCCCTGAATGACCCTGGCTGGGGGCGTGGCGGTGGTGATTCCCGTCCGCCGCAGCGTCCGGGCAACGACGGTCCTCCCGATCTCGATGAGCTGTGGCGCGATTTCAACCGGCGCCTGAACAACCTGTTCCGTCGCGGTGGCGGTGGTCCCCGTGGCCCTGCCGGCGGCAGTGGTGGCGAGCCGCCATCGATGAAGGGTGCCGGTACCGGAATCGGTCTGCTCATCCTGGTGGCCATCCTGCTCTGGCTGGCCAGTGGTTTCTACATCGTCCAGGAAGGTCAGGCCTCGGTCGTGCTGCGCTTCGGCCAGTTGCAGCAGGTCATCGACCGGGCCGGCTTCACCTGGCGCATGCCGGCACCGATCGAGACCAATGAAATCGTCGACGTGCAGCGTCTGCGTACGGTCGAGGTCGGCTACCGCAACGCGGTACGCAACAAGACGCTGCGCGAATCGCTGATGCTCACGCTCGAGCAGAGCATCGTCGACATCCAGTTCACGGTGCAGTACCGCGTCGGCAACGTACGCGATTACCTGTTCAACAACGACCTCGGGCCGGTGCCCGGGGAAATCGTGCGTCAGGCGGCGGAGACGGCAATGCGCGCCACCGTCGGGCGCAACGGAATCGACCAGGTGCTCTACGAGGAAAAGGAGCGGGTGGCACGTGATGCCCGCGAGCAGATCCAGCAGATTCTCGATCGCTACCATGCCGGTATCTCGATCGTCGACCTGACCATCCAGCAGGTGCAGCCGCCCGAGCAGGTGCAGGCCGCCTTCGAGGATGCGAACAAGGCCGCGCAGGACCGCGAGCGCCTGATCAACGAAGGCCGCGCCTACGCCAACGACGTCATTCCGAAGGCGCGAGGCACGGCGGCACGCGTCCAGCAGCAGGCCGAGGGCTATCGCCAGCGCGTCATCGCCACGGCCGAGGGGGACGTAAACCGTTTCGAGCAGGTGCTGACCGAGTACGTGAAAGCGCCGCAGGTGACGCGCGAGCGCCTGTATCTGGACGCGATGGAGGAAGTCTTTGCGAAAACGGGCAAGGTGTACATCGATTCGCGCACCAGCGGCAACCTGCTCTATCTGCCGCTGGACCGGATGCTGTCGGGAGCGGGCGCGGACGGCGCGCGAACCGGCGCCGGCACGGCGCCGGCGGTGACGCCATCCGATCCGGCAGCCGTCGTGCCGCGGGATGACAGTTTGCGCAGTCGCAACCGCGACAGCCGTTGAGGACACCGGACAGCAACGATGCAGAAACTCGTTCCCGCCGTGATCACCCTGCTGATCGCCCTGTTCGTGCTGATGTCGTGCGTCTTCGTGGTCGACCAGCGCCAGTTCGCCGTGGTCTTCACCCTGGGCGAGATTCGCCAGGTGATCGACAAGCCCGGCCTGTACTTCAAGTTGCCGCCGCCGTTCCAGAACGTCAACTATTACGACAAGCGCATCCTGACGATCGACACCTCCGACAGCGATCGCTTCATCACGTCGGAAAAGCTCAACGTGATGATCGATACCTTCGTCAAATGGCGCATCATCGATCCGCCGACCTTCATCCGTTCGGTATCGGGCAGCGAGCAGATTGCCGTCGATCGGGTCAATCGCAGCCTGCGTGATGCGCTGAACAACGAGATTGCGCGCCGCACGGTGTCGGACATGATCTCGAGCGCGCGTGAAGAGGTGGTTGACAAGGTCCGTGCCAAGGTGGACACCGACTCGCGTCAGATCGGTGTCGAGATCGTCGACGTGCGCCTGAAGCGCGTCGGCTTTGCGCCCGAAGTGTCCGAACGGGTCTATGCGCGCATGGAGTCGGAACGCAAGCAGGTCGCCAACGAACGGCGTGCGACCGGATCTGCCGAATCGGAGCGCATCCGTGCCGAGGCCGACCGCGAGCGCGAGGTGATCGTGGCCGAGGCCTACCGCCAGGCGCAGGAACTGCGCGGGGAGGGCGATGCCCGCGCAACACGGCTGTTTGCCGACGCGTGGAAGAAGGACCCGGATTTTGCCGCCTTCTACCGCAGTCTGGATGCCTATCGTGAATCGTTCCGTGATCGCTCGGACATCCTGGTGCTCGACCCATCGTCGGATTTCTTCCGCTTCTTCAAGGCGCCGGGCGCGGCCGTGAAGTGAGCCGTGAGTGGTGAAGACTGGCTGCGCGCGATCGGCCTGGTGCTGATTCTCGAAGGTGCAATGCCTCTGCTCACGCCGGCCAACTGGCGCGAGACGTTCCTGCGCATTGCCCGTCTGCGCGATGGTCAGATCCGGTTCATCGGCTGCGGGGCTGTCCTGGCGGGTCTCGCCATGCTGCTCGTGTGAGCGCGTGCAGTCGGGATCATGAAGGGAACGGTCCGGCGGCGGACGGACGCACTTCAATCCATCGCACCCCGGTGACAGCGCCCGTGACGGGTGATGGAGCCTGCGCTTGCGTCCGCCCTCTGTCCTGTCCGCCGGTGTGGCATCGGAAACCTTGACCGTGCCGTTTGTACCCCGGTTCGCCTGGCACCCGGGTGCTCACGTAAAATGACCGGTTTGGCTGTTGTCCGGGGTGGCTTGCAGGGCTGCCGCGAGAAGACCGGAGTGCGCCCCCGCGGGCGCGCGCCGGCGTTCGTTTCGAGGATCCGTGGGTCATGATGCGCTGGTTGCTGCCCGAGAACATTGCCGATGTCCTGCCCGCCGAGGCGCGCCGGATCGAGGAGTTGCGCCGGCTGTTGCTCGACCTGTATCGCTCGTACGGGTACGAACTCGTGATGCCGCCGCTGATCGAGCATCTCGAGTCGCTGCTCACCGGTTCGGGACGCGATCTCGGCCTGCGTACCTTCCAGCTGGTCGACCAGCTCTCGGGCCGTACGCTCGGCGTGCGCGCCGACATGACGCCGCAGGTCGCGCGGATCGATGCGCACCTGCTCGATCGTGAAGGAGTCGTGCGTCTGTGTTATGCCGGATCGGTGCTGCACACGCGCGCGCAGGGTGTGCTCGCCACGCGCGAGCCGATGCAGATCGGCGTCGAGCTCTATGGCCATTCCGGCATCGAGGCCGAACTCGAATCGATCGACCTGATGGTACGTTCCCTGGTCCTCGCCGGTGTCGGGCGGCTGCGCATCGATCTGTGCCATGTCGGTGTCGTGCAGGGGCTGCTCGATGCGTGCGGACCGCTGGATGCGACCGTCGATCCCGACGAGCTGTACCGCCTGTTGCAGGGCAAGGACATTCCCGGCCTGCAGGAGACGCTGCGTGCTTCGCCCCCGGCGCTGTGCGAAGCCCTGACGACGCTCGTGCGCCTGCATGGTCGGGTCGGCAATGGTTGCGATCCCGAGCGCTCGGCGCTGACGCGCGCGCGCGCAAGCCTGCCCGACGTGCCGGCGGTGCGCGATGCGCTCGACCGGCTCGAACGCCTGTGCATGTCCTCGGTGCTGCGCTACCCCGAACAGGTCGAATGGTCGCTGGATCTTGCCGATCTGCGCGGCTACCGTTACCACAACGGCATCACGTTTGCCGCCTATGTCGAGGGGCTGCCGTATGCCATCGCGCGTGGCGGGCGCTACGATGACGTCGGACGTGCCTTTGGCCGGGCGCGGCCGGCAACCGGATTCTCGATCGAGCTGCGCGCACTCGCCGGACTGCTTGACGATGTCGAGCCGATCTCCGCGATTCGCGCACCGTGGTCCGATGATGCGAAGCTGATCGATGCGATCGAGACGTTGCGCGCCGCCGGCGAGGTCGTCGTCCAGGCACTGCCGGGGCGGGATCCGGGGCCACAGGAATTCATCTGTGATCGCGAACTTGCGCTGCGTGGAAACGAGTGGGTGGTCGGGCCGGCGCCGGGCAGTGATCGGACTCGCGCCGATGAGTGATCAAACTCATGCCCGGGGGTGTACAGGCTCGCGTCTCAGGATGAGCGGACGCGCGTCTGCGGGTGGCCGGGCTCGCGTCCGTGGGTGAACGGACTGATGCCCGACACCGGATGGATGTCGGCATGCGATGACCGGCGTGCGCCGCGAAGAAGGCGCCACCGGTACAACTCTTGAACGAATCAGTACACAGGAATCGGCAGGGAATGGCGAAGAACGTTGTGATCATCGGTACCCAGTGGGGCGACGAGGGCAAGGGCAAGGTCGTCGACTGGCTGACCGATACGGCCCGGGGCGTCGTGCGCTTCCAGGGGGGCCACAATGCCGGACACACGCTGGTCATCGGCGAACGTCGACAGGTGCTGAGGCTGATCCCGTCCGGCATCCTGCGCACCGACATCCATTGCTACATCGGCAGTGGCGTCGTCGTGTCGCCGACAGCGCTGCTGCAGGAAATCGACGAACTCGAGACGGCCGGCGTCCCGGTACGCGGACGTCTGCACCTGAGCGAAGCGGCCACGCTCCTTCTGCCCTGCCACGTCGCGCTTGATCAGGCGCGCGAGCGCCGGCGCGGCGCCGGCGCGATCGGCACGACCGGGCGCGGCATCGGTCCGGCCTATGAAGACCGTGCTGCCCGGCGCGGGCTGAGAGTTGCCGATCTGCTCGACCCCGCGCATTTTCGCGCCCGCCTGGACGAGCTGCTCGAACTGCACAATTTCACGCTGCAGCACTTCCTGCAGGCGCCGCCTCTCGATGTGCAGCAGGTCGCCGACGAGGCGCTGGCGCTGGGCGAGCGCATCGGGCCGATGCTGGCTGACGTGCCGGCCATGCTGGCGGCGGCGATGAAGCGCGGTGAACCGCTGCTCTTCGAGGGCGCGCAGGGCGCCCTGCTCGATATCGATCACGGCACCTATCCCTTCGTCACGAGCAGCAATTGTCTGGCCGGTGCCGCTTCGGCTGGAGCCGGCGTCGGTCCGCAGGCGCTGCATTCGGTGCTGGGCATCGTCAAGGCGTATACGACGCGGGTCGGTGCCGGGCCGTTTCCGACCGAACTGCATGACGAGACCGGACGACATCTGGCCAATGTCGGCAAGGAATTCGGGTCGGTCACGGGGCGTGCACGGCGCTGCGGCTGGTTCGATGCGCCGGCGCTGGCGCGTTCGATCCAGCTGAACGGCGTCAATGGTCTCGTCGTCACCAAGCTCGACGTCCTCGATGGTCTGCCGACCGTCCGATTGTGCACGGCCTATCGACGTGGCGGCGAGACGCTGGACATCCTGCCGTTCGGTGCCGAGGCCGTGGCCGCCTGCGAGCCGGTGTACGAGGACATGCCGGGCTGGAGCGAAAGCACCGTGGGCGTGCGCGAATGGTCGGCACTGCCGGTCAACGCCCGCCGCTACCTGGAGCGGATCGCCGAACTGGCCGGTGTTCCGGTCGATCTCGTTTCCACCGGTCCCGAGCGCGATGAAACCATCGTGCTGCGCCACCCGTTTCACTGAACCCGTGCCGGACGATGCAGGGTTCGTGCGTGCGGGCAGCAGCGGGTGCGGCATGCCGCACTGCAAACGAGTGAGGGGCCCGTCCATCGTGCATGCACGTCGACGGCCGATCCGCCCCCGGAGGGCGGGGTGATGGACGATCTGCATGTTTCCTGGGACGAATACCATCACCTGATCGAGCGCCTGGCGTGCCAGATCGCCGATTCGGGCTGGCGTTTCGATGCGATCGTCGCCGTCGCGCGCGGCGGCCTGCGAGTCGGCGATGTTCTGTCGCGTCTGTTCGAGCGACCGCTCGGTGTCGTGTTCACGAGCTCCTACCGCGAGCACGAGGGGATGCGGCAGGGCGATCTGCACATCGGTCAGAATCTGGCCAGTGCCGGACTCCTGCCCGGGCCGCACTGGCTCGTCGTCGATGATCTTGCCGATTCGGGCGCCACACTGGCACAGCTGATGCCGATCCTGCGCGAGCGCCACCCCTGCGTGCAGATGATGCGCAGTGCGGTGTTATGGTGCAAGCAGGCGTCGATCGCCGATCCCGACTACGCCGTCGAGCGTCTGGCGGGGAATCCCTGGATCCACCAGCCATTCGAGAAATACGATCACCTGCGTGCGCAGGACCTTGCCGGGTGAGGTGGTTCCGATCGGCCGGTGTGGGGACGTCCGGTCAGACCTCGGTCAGGTTGTCGATGGACCTCGACGTGTGCGGGCCAGCGGCGCCTAACCTTCACGATGCTTGCCATGTCCCCTCCCTGTAGCAGATTTGTAGCAAGGGAGAGTGTGCTTCACCAGGTTGCTGCGTACGGTTGCGTACATCATGCAGGCGCCGCAGCAGGCGTAACAACATGATTTCCAGCCGGAAACGTACGAATGCAGGGGAGTGTGTGCCAAACCTGGAAAAGGTTTGTGGTGCCCAGAAGAGGACTCGAACCTCCACAGTGTTGCCACCGCCAGGACCTGAACCTGGTGCGTCTACCAATTCCGCCATCTGGGCGATGCGCCCGGGACGAAAATCCCGGGAGGCGACCGGACGATCCGCGGAGGAACCGTTGGACCAGTCGCGCGTAGAGGCGGGATATTACATCCCGCGCCCGCTTTTGTCGAATCCCGTATCGTGATGGCTCGATGATGACGAAGAAAACCTGGTCGGCCCCGTCGCGGGAAGCCATTCTTGCCTGTCTGCGCACGGCCGGCGTGCCGTTGACAGTGGACGAACTGGCAGCGCATCTGCACGTCGTTCCGGCGCATCTGGGCGATCTGCAGCAGCGTCTGCGGGCGATGGAGCGTGACGGGCAACTGCTGCCGAACCGCAAGGGCGTGCTGCTGCTGGCGAGCAAGCTCGATTTCGTCGCCGGCCGGGTGCAGGGCCATCGGGACGGTTTCGGCTTCCTGATTCCCGACGAGGGCGGACAGGACGTGTTCCTGTCGCCGCGCGAGATGCAGAAAGTGATGCACGGCGACCGCGTCCTGCTCAGACGCACCGGTGTCGATGCACGCGGGCGTCCGGAAGGCCGCATTGTCGAAGTGACGGAGCGTGCCGGCGGGACCGTGGTCGGGCGCTTTGCCAACGAGCGCGGCGTCGATCTGGTCGTGCCCGAGGACCAGCGCATTCGCCACGACATCGTCATTGCCGCCGGCCGGACGGCCGGCGCGCGTCCCGGGCAGGTCGTCTGCGTCGAGATCATCGAGCCGCCGGCCGGGGGTTCGCCGCCGATCGGCCACGTGGTCGAAGTGCTTGGCGCCATCGACGATCCCGGCATGGAAATCGAAATTGCGGTGCGCAAGTTCGACGTGCCGCATGTATTCGGCGAGGCTGCGCTGGCGCTTGCCGCGAAGTTGCCGAAAACGGTGCGCGCGGTGGATCGCAAGGGACGGGTCGATCTGCGCGACGTGCCGCTGGTGACGATCGACGGCGAGGATGCGCGCGACTTCGACGATGCGGTGTATTGTGAACCGATGGTTGGCGAACCAATGGTCGACGAACCGATGGCGGACGCGACCACGACCAATGGCGAAGCGCATCCGCGGACCCGTGCCGACCGGGCGTCCGGCAGCGCATTTCGCCTGCTCGTGGCGATTGCCGACGTGGCGCATTACGTACGGGAAGGCGAGGCGCTCGACGACGCGGCGCTCGAGCGCAGCACGTCGGTCTATTTTCCGCGCCGGGTCATTCCGATGCTGCCCGAGCGGCTCTCCAATGACCTGTGTTCGCTCAATCCGGATGTCGACCGGCTCGCGCTGGTATGCGACATGGTGATCGCGGCCGACGGCACGATCCGCGCCTATCAGTTCTACGAGGCCGTCATCCGTTCGGCCGCGCGCCTGACCTACGACGAAGTGTGGGCAATGCTGTCCGGCGTGGATCACGCTGATGTACCCGCCGCGCATGCGGAACTGGCACCATACTTGGAACATCTGTATCGCCTCTACCAGGTGCTGGCGGGCGCCCGACAGGCGCGTGGTGCCATCGATTTCGAGACCGTCGAAACGAAGATCGTCTGCGACGCGGACGGGCGGATCGAACGCATCGTGCCGACACAGCGCAATGACGCGCACAAGCTGATCGAGGAGTGCATGCTGGCGGCCAACGTCTGCGCGGCCGACTGGATGCGGCGCAGCGGTCATCCCGGCCTGTTTCGCGTGCACGATGCGCCGACCGCGGACAAGCTCGCGAAACTGCGCGAGTTTCTGCGCAGCTTCGGCCTGTCTCTGGGCGGCGGAGAGGCACCGGGGTCGGCCGATTTTGCGGCGCTGATCGAGCGCATTCGTTCGCGCCCGGATGCCATGCTGCTGCAGACGATGATGTTGCGCTCGATGCAGCAGGCACAGTATTCGCCGGACAACGTCGGCCATTTCGGTCTCGCCTACGAAGGCTATGCACACTTCACCTCGCCGATCCGGCGCTACCCGGATCTGCTCGTTCATCGCGTGATCAAGGCCCTGCTGCATGGCGGGCACTATCGTCCCGATCCCGAT
>JACDJC010000293.1_pt1 | contig 62620 bp, 54 predicted proteins | sample 7454191 | NCBI WGS metagenome assembly JACDJC01 (sample SAMN14253291, study PRJNA609438) | sludge metagenome | isolation source: sludge after 25d culture with pyrite and EDTA | collected 2018-12-20 | reverse complement strand
CCACTTCAGGATGATCGAGGTGTCGAGGCCGCCCGAATAGGCGAGAACGACTTTCTTAACGTCTTTCCACTTGCTCATAATAAACTTCCGTCTCATCAGGCGCTCCAGAGCGGCGCCCAAAATTTGTCCGTAGTTCTTTTATCAGTTGCCAAGCAGCGTGCAAGCCGAAGGGCTGCGACTTATCGCGAAAACTCATGCGTATTATACCAGGGCGCCGAGATGCTAACGCATCACGCTCTGAAAATGCTCAGTCGCCGCACGGGCTTAACCAAAACTCGATGAGTCAAACTCATCAAGTTTTGGTATTACGTGATCTGTGGTTCGCCAACTTCATAAACAACGAGATTGCGGTCGCCGATACCAAGTTCAGGCCAGGACGCACGCCATTCGGCAATATGGGCGGACGCGAAATGCCGGTCGAGCGAAGCACGGTCGCGCCACATCTCCTTCACATGGATGAGACCCGGTTCGAGAATATCTGCGGCATAGCCATAGTCCACGCAGCCATCCTCCGCCCGGCTGGCCACGATCATGCGCTGCATGGCCTCGCGCGCCCGGTCAAGATTTTCCGACGGCAGACGGACAGTCCCTACGATCAGCAGCATTTCGGCCTCCATTCCACTGTTCCATTTGCATGGAAATTATTCTAGCGTGCGCCATCTCTTGGAGCACATTTCGATGTCTTTTCTGACAAACCTGACCTTCATTCCCGAATGGACGATTTTTGTCCAGTTCGCGATCGCAACCGCGATCCTTTCCATCACGCCCGGTCCCGACATGACGCTTTTCGTCGGGCGCGCCCTGTCCGAAGGCAAGGCCGCAGGCTTTGCCTGCATGGCTGGCGCCAGCACCGGCATCGTCATTCACACCACCATGGTGGCGCTCGGCCTTTCGGCGCTCATTCTGGCGTCTCCCGCAGCCTTTACGGCGCTGAAAGTGGTGGGCGCGGGCTATCTGGTCTGGCTGGCCGTGCAGGCGATCCGCAAGGGATCGGCCTTCTCGCCGGAAAAGAATGGCGGCAAGAAGCATACGCTGTTCCAGAACTGGTTGACGGGTCTTGGCATCAACCTTCTGAACCCGAAGATCATCCTGTTCAACATGACCTTCCTGCCGCAGTTCGTCTCCGCGCATGACCCGCATGCCATGGGCAAATTGTTCTTCCTCGGCCTGTCGTTCATTCCGATGGCGCTGCCCTTCACCATTCCGATGGTGGTGGCGGCAGATCGTTTCGCCGGGCTCCTGAAAAAGAACCCGACCGTGACGCGCATCGTGGACTGGATGTTTGCGGGCGTATTCTCGGCCTTCGCGCTGAAGATCATCACCGCACAGGCAAAATAGAGCATTTCCAGCAAAAGTGCGAAGCGGTTTTGCGTAGGATAATGCGAATGAAAAGGCCATTTCCAGCAAAAGTGCGAAGCGTCTCCGCGGGGAAATCAGTCCACTGGACTGATTTCTGATCCCGCTTCGATGCGTAGGACAATGCGAAAAAGGAGATGGATTTTATTCAGCCGGGCGGGATAAAAGCCGTCCGGCATTGCGCCCTGCCAGCAGCCAGTAGACGAAGCTGCCGACGACGCCGGCGCCTGCAATGGCTGCAATCCAGAGCGAGCTTTCCGGCACGCTCCGGCCATCGCTGAACGGAAGCGATGCGCCTGCGGCGGCAAGCCCGATCAGGGCGCCCGCAACGCAATAGAACAGCGACGATTTGTAACCGCGCGCTTCAGCCAGAATGATAAGGATGAGGGCGGGCACAAAGCTGAATCCGCCTGCCATGACTGCAATGGCAAAACCGCCGACGAAGACGGCGCTCCAGAAGCTGGTGGCTGCAAAGAACGAACCGGCATCCGGGTCGCTTGCCATCATGACGAAATCGTTCATGAAGGAATCGATCCCGAGAGTGCGGAAAAGGATGGCGGCCAGAAACCAGCCTGCCGTCAACACACCGCAGCAATAGCCGAATACCACGATGACGAAGCGCGTTATGTAGTCGAAAGTATCGTTCAAGCGCGCTCACCCATCGGTTTATTCGCCCCGTTATTCGCCATGCCCGGCAATCATCATGGCTTCGAGCGCAAGGCGTTCGCTCTTGCGCATGCGCTCCGATTCCGACTTGAGCTGGCCGCAGGCAGCAAGGATATCGCGACCGCGCGGGGTGCGGATCGGCGATGCGTAACCAGCCGCGTTTACGTAATCGGCAAATTTCTCGATCTGCTCCCATTCCGAGCACTGGTAATTGGTGCCGGGCCACGGGTTGAACGGGATCAGATTGATCTTGGCCGGAATGCCCTGCAACAGCTTCACCAGAAGCTTGGCATCCTCAAGGCTGTCATTGATGTCCTTCAGCATCACATATTCGAAGGTGATGCGCTTGGCATTGGACAAGCCCGGATATTCGCGGCAGGCCTTGATGAGCTGTTCCAGCGGATACTTCTTGTTGATCGGCACCAGAATGTCGCGCAACTCGTCGCGCACGGCGTGCAGCGAAATGGCAAGCATGACGCCGATCTCGTCGCCGGTGCGATAGATTTCCGGCACGACGCCGGAGGTCGAAAGCGTGATGCGGCGCTTGGAAAGGGACAGGCCGTCACCGTCGGAGGCGATCAGCAGGGCCTTCTTCACTTCCTCGAAATTATAGAGCGGCTCGCCCATGCCCATCATCACGATATTGGTGATCTTGCGGCCTTCGGCGGGAACCATGGCGCCGTCGGGCGTATCCTTGTCCGGAAAATCGCCGAGCCGGTCACGAGCAGTCAAAAGCTGCGCCAGAATTTCTTCCGACGTGAGGTTGCGCACCAGCTTCTGCGTGCCGGTATGGCAAAACGAGCAGGTGAGCGTGCAGCCGACCTGTGAGGAAACGCAGAGCGTGCCACGGCCTTCTTCGGGAATATAGACGCTTTCGATCTCGACCGGGCGACCTGCACCCCGCGGCGGAAAACGGAACAGCCATTTGCGGGTGCCGTCCTGCGAAATCTGTTCCTCGACCACTTCCGGGCGCGCAATGGTGAAATGCTGCGCCAGCATAGCGCGCAAATCCTTGGAAATATTGCGCATGTCGGCAAAATCGGAAACGCCACGTACATAGAGCCAATGCCAGAGCTGGCTGATGCGCATCTTCACCTGACGCTCGGGCACACCGGCCTTGATCAGCGCTTCGGCCATTTCCTCGCGCGACATGCCGATGAGCGACGGCTTTGCCTCCAGGCCTGCGCGCGCATGGCGGGCAAGCTGGTCGCGCGTATCATCAATGGTAAGGTCGAACGAAATGGACATCTGTTTTCAACTGTTGGAGACGACGGCTGAAGCGCGTCGATAAGCTTCGCCAGATAATCTGGCCCGAATTCATGGATAAATAGGGTCCAGCACTTGGCTTTGCTACCCTGTTGCGCGCGCTCTTAGCACACAATATCGCATTCGTCATCCCACATGAAATCCGGTCTGCTATGCGTATGTGCAGCACAAAAGAAAAAAGCCGGGTTGTGTACCCGGCTTTAAACGACTTCCAATCGCGTGGATTACTTGCACTTCTGGATGGCTTTCAGCGCATCCGAAATACCCTTCAGCGAATAGGTATAGTTGGTCTTGGTGCCGCGCTTCGACTGTGCCTGCACCTTCATTTCCGAGCCGCCGCGCATGGCTGCGATGAGCTGCGGCTCTTCCGCCGCATTTTCCATCCAGCCGGACTTGCCGTTGACGAACATATTGAAGTTGCGGTTGCCGATGGAGACGACGACCTTGGCATTGGTGTTGAGGTCGTAACCGGCCATGAACTGCGGTTCGAACGAGATGTTCTGGCCGGGTTTCTGGCTCACGAGGAAGAAGTTGTCGCCGTGATCGACAGAGGCCGGGGCCTTCTGGGTCGGTACGGAAAGGACATAGCAGACCTTGCCGTTACCCGACTGATAGCTATAGGCGCCCCAGGCATTGAACTGGCTGATCTGGCTCGGGGTCTGGGCGAGTGCCGAACCCGCCATCCCAATCATGAACACAGAAGCCGCGACGATCGATTTTCCAAGCATTGGTTTTTACCGGTTCTCTTTCGTTTGCTTCAAACTTGAATATCGGGATGCCGCCGTTCATCACGCCGTCCCGCTCAGTTGCCGATTAAATTGCCTTAATCTGGGTTACCAAACGGTGAAGTTTCGAAAGAAAACTTGAATGAGCAGCTAAGTCGCCCCGCCATCCCTTGGTTCCAGTTGAATGAAAAGAAAGCGGCGAGAGTTTGTCTTTGGTGAAGGGAGTAGGGGAATAGGGCAGTATGTTAAAAGGGGAATAAGGGAATAGGGGAGTACGGGAATAGGAAAATAAGGGAGAAAAGCGGGCGTAAATGATGCAGGGTTGTCGGAATCACATAGCTGTGATCAGACTCCCTTACTCCCTTACTCCCTTACTCCCTTACTCCCTTACTCCCTTACTCCCTTACTCCCTCATCCTCGAGTGCCTGCCGCGCGGCCAGCCGGTGCGCAGGCGTGATGTGGGCACGAACGGCTGTCAGCGCTGCCATCAGCACGGCAACGTCATCGGTGAAGCCGATACCGGCCAGAATGTCTGGAATGGCGTCGAAGGGCAGGACGAAATAAGCGAGCGCCGCCATCAGCGTCATGCGCACACGGGTTGGCGTCTTCTGGTCGAGGGCGCAGTAATAGGCTGCCACGACCTCATCCATGAACGGCACCATGCGACCGGCGCGGCGCGCAGCCTTCCAGAATCCGCTCTTCACCCGTTCGCTGCGCTTCTTGAATTCGCTCTCGCTGCCGGGTTCGAGGATTTCACCGATTCTGACGTCATCCATTCTCGTTCAACTCCTGTCGTCCCGCTTCCAATCATCGAATACGGGCTATGACCGGTTAAAAATGGGGAGTTTGTGCTGTCCTTGCAAGTCCATGATGATTCCATCACCCAGGTCACCTGCAAGAAGCATCAGCTACAACGCCCGCATCAAATCCCCAAAATACAGATTCGATCGGATCGCTTCCCCAGATCGCCTCCAAAGCGTTTCTGGCGCGCGATGGTCCATTGCTGAATGAGTGGAGGTTTTGATGCATTTGACCGGCTATGGGGAAAACTTCATCCGCAGCGACCGTTCAACACGGCTGTTTCGCGGCAACCAGCTACTGGCTGCCGGAAGCGAAGACAATTACATCAACGTCGATCTCTCAGAGGCGGGATGCTACGATACCGCCGTCTATCTGCGGTTTCTCTTCGGCGCCGGAATTTCGCTCAATACGTTGCGCGGCACGTCCAGCCAGAACTGGATACCCATCCTGAATTTCAGGGCGGGCGAACAATGGAACGGTTATTCAGCGCTACCTTTCGGTCAGGCAATCGGCTTTTATGACGTTCAGGCCGGGCATATTTTCCATGCCGCCATTTCGCTTGGCGATGTCCATATCCGCGGCGTCCATGGCGGAAAACTCGGGCAGAACTGGCAGGATCGCATCAATCTTACCCGCGTTCTACCCTATTCCAGCCGCAATCCCGACGGCAGCTTCAACTATGACCGCCGGAAGATTTATGTCTATATTTCAAAGCTCTAAATTCAGGCTATAGCGTTCATCTTGTGCGCAAGCTTGATGTCGAGTTCCGTAATACCGTTCTCGCTATGGGTGGCAAGCGTAACATCGACGCGGTTGTAGACATTGAACCATTCGGGGTGATGATCGAGCTTTTCCGCGTGGAGCGCTGCGCGCGCCATGAAACCGAAGGCGGCATTGAAATCCTTGAACTTGAAGCTTTTGGCAATCGCCTCGCGTCCCTCGACCTTCTGCCAGCCATCCAGTTCGGTGAGCGCTTCGTTCAGTTCATTTTCCGTCAGCCGGTTGCGTACCATCGTCTTTCGCCTATGTTGCGGTTCCTGAACTAACTTATCATGAGCGTGAGAGTTCCGTGATCGTATCTGTAGCCGCACAAGTCCCAGCCAGCATTTTATTTGTTTGCGCAGGCAATATCTGCCGTTCTCCGCTTGCCGAAGGCGTGATGGGCCATGTGCTGGAAAAACGCGGCATCCGCCACGTGCTGGTCGATTCTGCCGGAACCAATGGCTACCATACTGGCGAGGAACCGGATGAGCGCTCCATCAGCGTTGCAGCGCGTCACGGTCTTGATATTTCCGCACAACGCTGCCGCCAGCTCATCGCAGGTGATTTTAGCCGTTTTGACCTGATCCTTGGGATGGACCGTTACAATATGCGAATGATCGCTGAGCGCAGGCCCGCAAATGCAAGCGCGCATATCGGGCTTTTCACCGAGATTGCAGAAGGACAGGCGGTTGAAATCCCCGATCCCTATTATGGCGGGACCGGGGATTTCGAAAAGGTTTACCGAATGGTTCTGGCAGCTTCCATCGCGCTTGCCGACCAGTTCTGGCCGGAACGGGCAACCAAAGGCCAGGCTTCCTCCACGATGTAAGGTCCGCCACCCACGGAATCACGTGACGACATCAGCACGAACCGTCCCACCTTGAAGGGCAGCGTCGCGAAGTTGCCGCGTGAGGAGAGATAATGCACCACATCCTCGATGCGGGGATTTCTCAACCGCGCCAGTGTCACATGGGGCGTGAACTTGCGCGGATCGGCGGGAATGTGAAGCCGCTGGCAGATACGTTCGATTTCCGCCTGCAAAGCGTTGAGGTCAGGCGAGGGGGATACACCCGCATAGATGCTGTGCGGCTTTTTGGAGCCGAAAGCATTGACACCCGACAGGTTGAGCATGAATTCAGGCCGCCGCACGCGATCAAGCGCATTGGCAACCTCGTCGGCCACGTGGCCTTCCACATCTCCGATAAAACGCAGCGTTATGTGGTAGTTTTCGACATCAATCCAGCGTGCGCCGGGGAGACCGCCTCGCAACAACGAGAGCGAAAGCGCGGCGTCGCGCGGGATTTCGAGGGCAGTGAAAAGACGCGGCATAAGGCATCCTCCTCGAAGCGTTCCATGCCAGAGCGCCGGGCATCCAAAGGATGCATAAAGGACACTCTAGCCTAGAGAGTCAGTGCATCGTTCCATCGAAGATGATTCGATATTTGCCGATGCAAACTCAGCGAATCAAAGTTTGAGTCCGGGAGCAAGCTGTTTATGCTCCCGACCGGCGTCAGCCTCCCGATGTCCCCTTGTTTTGCATGTTCGTCAGGCTCTTTTCGATAGTGGGCATAAAGTTGGACACCATCGTTTCGACGCCCTTTTCGTTGGGGTGCATTCCGTCCTCGAGCAGAAAATCCTTCTTGGTTGCTACACCGTCGAGGAAAAACGGGTAGAGCGGCACGCCATATTTCTGTGCCAGCTTGGGATAGATCGGGTTGAACCTGGCGGCATAGTCCTTGCCCATGTTGGGAGGAGCCATCATGCCGGCAAGAATGACCGAAATGCCGCGCTGCTTCAGGCGCGCCAGCATCTCGTCGAGATTTTTTTCAGTAATGTCGGGCTCGATGCCGCGCAGCGCGTCATTCGCCCCCAGTTCAAGGATCACGAGATCGGTACCATCGGGAACGGACCAGTCGATGCGCGAAAGCCCGCCCGTGGTCGTGTCGCCCGATACGCCCGCATTCTCGATCGAAACCTCGACACCCTTGTCGTTGAGTGCCTTTTCAAGCTGCTGCGGAAAGGCGGCATTGGACGGCAGCAGATAGCCCGCCATCAGGCTGTCGCCGAAGCCGACGATCTTAACCTGTGAAAGCTGCTCGGTCGGCAGTGCGTCTTCGAGGCCGGTCGGATCTTCCTGCGCGCTTGCCGCAATAATGGGGCTTGCCGCCATAAAAGACGCAATCGCCGCAAAAATCGGAAGCCATGCCGGAATTGAGAGTTTGAAACGCATCGTCGAAAACCCATATTTGAGGGGCTGTGGGCAAATGGCCCGCCGGACTTCTCTTCAATAATTGGCGCAACATAAGTTCAAATTTGTGGCGCGCTGTTTGGTTCTAAAGATTCATATAGGATAAAAACCGCGTGACGGAACAGGTTGTTGGCCCGATTATCGAACTTGAGAACGTTCATCTAACCCTTGGTCACGCCGCCTCATCGGTGCATGTGCTGAAAGGCGTTTCCCTTCATATCGCGCAGGGACAGTCGGTTGGCATCGTTGGTCCGTCCGGTTCCGGCAAGTCGACGCTGCTGATGGTTCTGGCTGGTCTCGAGCATATCGATAACGGAACTGTGAAGATTGCCGGAGAGACGATCAGTCAGATGAGCGAAGATCAGGCTGCCGCTTTCCGCGGTGCCAATATCGGCATCGTGTTCCAGTCCTTTCACCTCATTCCCAACATGACTGCGCTCGAAAATGTCGCCGTGCCGCTGGAGCTTGCCGGGCGTCGCGACGCTTTCGATGTGGCCGAACGCGAATTGCGCGCCGTTGGCCTTGGCGAGCGTCTCACCCATTATCCATCGGAACTTTCCGGTGGCGAACAGCAGCGCGTTGCGATTGCGCGCGCTCTTGCGCCAAGCCCGAAAATCCTGATCGCGGATGAGCCGACCGGCAATCTCGACACCACGACGGGGCGCCAGATTGCCGATCTTCTGTTCGCCAAGCAGCGCGAGAATGGGCTGACCATGGTGCTGGTTACCCACGATCCGTCGCTGGCCGCGCGTTGCGACCGCGAGATTCCCGTCCGTTCCGGTCGCATCGAGGAACCCGCACCGGGCGCATCCGTTCTCGAACCGCTGGCGGCTGGCGCATGAGTGCGGCAAAGTCGTTCTCGCTTGCTCTCCGCTTTGCGCTCCGTGAAATGCGCGGCGGCCTGTCCGGTTTCTATATTTTCCTCGCCTGTATCGCGCTTGGCGTTGCCGCCATCGGCGGCGTCAATTCGGTGGCGCGGTCGGTCAGCACCGGCATCGCTTCGGAAGGTCAGAGCATTCTCGGCGGCGATGTCAGCTTTGCGCTCAATCAGAGGGAAGTATCGGCGGAAGAGCGCGCCTTCATTGAAAAGCAGGGCAGGATGGCGGAAAGTGCCACAATGCGCTCCATGGCGCGCATGCCCGATGGCTCCGACCAGTCGCTGGTCGAGGTGAAGGCTGTCGACGCGGCCTATCCGCTTTACGGCGAACTGAAGGTCCAGCCGCAGCAATTGCTCGCTGACATGACCGGTGAGAAGGACGGCATTTATGGCGCTGCCGTCGCCCAGGATTTTCTCAATCGCATGGACCTGTCGCTGGGCGCGAAAGTTCTGCTCGGTTCGCAGACGTTTGAGCTGCGCGGCCTGATCGAGAGCGAGCCGGACCTGCTTTCCTCGGGTTTCAATTTTGCGCCGCGCTTTCTGGTTTCGCTGGATGGCCTGCGGGCTTCCGGCCTCATCCAGCCGGGTAGCCTTGTCGATCATATCTACAAGGTCGCGCTTCCTGACGGCGCGCCGGATGCAGCAATTGCCGAAGTCAGGCGGCAGGCTGCTGCCGATTTCCCCGATGCAGGTTGGAACATTCGCTCCCGCGCCAATGCCGCGCCAGCTCTCAGCGCCAATATCGAGCGCTTCTCGCAGTTCCTCACGCTGGTGGGGCTGACAGCACTGATCGTCGGCGGTGTGGGCGTTGCGAATGCGGTGCGCGCCTATCTCGATGGCAAGCGCGGCGTGATCGCCACCTTCAAGTCGCTCGGCGCGCCTGCGCGCTTCGCCGTGCTGGTCTATCTCGTGCAGATCATGGTGATCGGCTTCATAGGCATCGTTCTCGGGCTGATACTGGCGGCGATTATCCCCTATGCCGCTGCCATGGCGCTCGCCAATTATCTGCCGGTCGCCGGTGGCGGCGGTTTCTTCCCCGGTGCGCTGGCGCTTGCCGCCGTCTTCGGGCTCATTACCACGCTTGCTTTTGCCATCATTCCGCTTGGCAGGGCGCGGGATATTCCGGCGACGGCGCTTTTCCGCGAGCAGGGTTTTGAGCAGCGTGGCCTGCCACCGCTGCTTTACCTTGGATTGGCGGTGCTGCTGATTGCAGCTCTCGCCGGGCTGGCGCTTTACGTCGCCTATGATCGACGCATCGCCGCAATCTTCATCGTCTCGGCCATCGCGGCTTTCGGCGTGCTGCAGCTTGTCGCCGACGGCATCCGCTGGCTTGCCCGCCGGGTTCCGCGCGTGCGTTCGACAGCGCTTCGGCTCGCAGTGGGCAACATCCATCGTCCCGGCGCGCTCACGCCCTCCGTGGTGCTTTCGCTTGGCCTTGGCTTGACGCTGATGGTGGCAATCGCACTGATCGACGGGAATCTGCGCCGCCAGGTGACGGAAAACATCCCGGCGCAGGCGCCCGATTTCTTCTTCGTCGATATTCAGAACCGCTACATCGGTGATTTCACCAAGCTGGTCAGCGGCATCGTGCCTGATGGCAAACTGACCTCCGGTCCGATGCTGCGCGGGCGTATCGTTGCCTTCAATGGCACCAATGTGCGCGATATGACCATCCCGCCGGAAGCAGCCTGGGTGCTGCGCGGCGACCGCGGCATAACCTTTTCCAATACGGTCCCTGAAAACTCAACGCTGACGGAAGGCGAATGGTGGCCAGCCGATTATAGCGGCGAACCGCTGGTGTCCTTCGCGGAGCGTGAAGGCAAGGAACTGGGCCTGAAGCTGGGCGACACGGTGACGGTCAATGTGCTTGGCCGCAACATCAATGCGAAGATCGCAAGCTTCCGGCAGGTTCAGTGGGAAACGCTTGCGATGAATTTCGTCATGGTGTTTTCGCCCAATACCTTTGCCGGTGCGCCTGCGACGTGGCTTGCAACACTCACCATTCCCGACAGCCAGAAGAACCTTGCGCCTGATGTGCTGCGGCAGGTCACCAAGACATGGCCTGCTGTCACGACTGTCAGTGTGACCGATGCGCTCAATGTCGCGAATGATCTCATCAGCCAGCTTGCAACCGCCATCCGTGCCGCTGCCTCCATTGCGCTCGCCGCTTCGGTTCTGGTACTGGGTGGAGCGCTCGCAGCCGGTAACCGTGCCCGCGTTCACGATGCAGTGGTGCTGAAGACGCTGGGCGCCACGCGCGGCACGCTGATAACGGCCTATGTGCTTGAATATATGCTGCTCGGGCTTGCAACGGCGCTCTTCGCACTCGTCGCCGGCAGCGCGGCTGGCTGGTATGTCGTGGTCGAAATCATGAAGCTGAAAGCAAGCTTCCTGCCCGATGTTGCGCTGATGACCGTTGCCATAGCGCTGGTGCTGACTGTCGGTTTCGGCCTGGCCGGGACATGGCGCGTTCTCGGCCAGAAGCCCGCCCAGGTGCTCAGAACCATATGAACGATTTGTAATAAGGAAGGGTGAGAAAACGTAAGCCGTTGGATATTATGGATAATGCGTTTGCGCGTTCGCGCCGATGCATCACGTTTTTTTACAGGTGGTACTTGTACGCGAAGGCCGAAATCCCCATAATGTCAGGCAGGCATGCTGGGGTCCCGCCAGCGGCGCCTGGCGGCGGCTCGGCCTTTTGAGCGCCCCGACACCGGACGGGACATGGCAAGAGGATTTAAGTCATGGCTGACTTTCGCAATATTCAGGCACAGCAGAGGCCGGTAGGCGGCGCTCGTGCTGATGCGGGCATCGATCAGGGCCTGCGCAGTTATATGCTTGGCGTTTATAACATGATGGCTATCGGCTTGGCCGTTACCGGCCTTGCCGCATTTGCCGTTGCAGCACTCGCAACGACCACGGACCCGTCCGCAGCCGTCGCGCAGCTTGCTAACGGCAAGATGCTCACCGGTCTCGGTGTGGCGCTCTACACGTCCCCGCTCCGCTGGGTTGTGATGCTTGCGCCGCTCGCGGCAGTGTTCTTCCTGAGCTTCCGCATCGAGCGTCTTTCGGTCTCGACCGCTAACGCCGTCTTCTGGGGCTATGCAGCTCTCGTCGGCCTGTCGCTGTCGTCGATCTTCCTGGTCTTCACCGGCCAGAGCATCGTCCGCACCTTCTTCGTGACGGCTGCCTCTTTCGGCGCGCTGTCGCTCTACGGTTACACGACCAAGCGCGACCTGTCCGCCATGGGCTCGTTCCTGATCATGGGCCTGTTCGGCCTGATCCTGGCATCGGTCGTCAACATCTTCCTCGGCTCCACCGCGCTGCAGTTCGCGATCTCGGTGATCGGCGTTCTGATCTTCGCAGGCCTCACCGCCTACGACACGCAGTCGATCAAGGAAATGTACTACGAAGGCGATTCTTCGGATGCGCATGGCCGCAAGGTCGTAATGGGCGCACTGCGTCTCTACCTCGACTTCATCAACATGTTCACCTTCCTGCTGCAGTTCATGGGCAACCGCGACTAATTGGCTGAAGGGTACTTGAACAAAAGGGCAGCGGAAACGCTGCCCTTTTTGCTTTTGTCCATATGATTACTGATGCATGGTGGAAGCCTTATCAAAACACTTTACTCCGGTTCCTCCCATGCCCGTCATTCGTGATTTTCAGCCTGCCGATATCGAAACGATCACCGCAATCTATACGGAAGCCGTTCTGACCGGCGCCGGCTCCTATGAGATCGAGCCGCCGGCAATGGACGAAATGGTGAAGCGTTTTGAAGCATTCGTGGAACAGGGCTTTCCGATCCTCGTCGCGGAGGAGGACGGCAGGGTTCTGGGCTATGCCTATGCGAGTTATTTCCGCGTCAGGCCTGCCTATCGCTGGCTTGCGGAGGATTCGATCTATATCGCTCCGGATGCCAAGGGAAAGGGCATCGGCAAGCTCCTCTTGCGCGAACTTATCGAGCGCATTTCCGCATTGGGGTTCCGGCAATTGCTTGCGGTGATCGGCGATGGCGAACACAATATCGGTTCGGTCAAGCTGCATGAGAGCCTTGGTTTCACCCATTGCGGACGTATCGAGGGCTCCGGCTTCAAGCACGGGCGCTGGCTGGACACGGTGCTGATGCAACTGCCGCTCAATGGCGGACGTTCAATCGAGCCGGATACGCCGCCGCTTGCATAAATCATCTTCCTGCTGATTTGCCCGTGCGCCTGATCCCTCGATCCTTCGAGACGCCGTTTTCAACGGCTCCTCAGGATGAGGGGGCGTGTAATCTGCAAGGTTTAATTCCGCCGCAACGCCCCACCCTGAGCTTGTCGAAGGGTCGGTTTGGAAGATTGGGTTGTCAAATATCCCTACATGAAGGATCAGCTTTCAACGAGCTTGAGGCTCTTGTCGAACACCCGCAACACGCGTTCCAGCTCGTGGCCGCGCTTCATGATAAGCCCGCTTGCGGCAATGACCGAATAGGCACCCTGCTTGTGCGCCAGCTTCGGGTTTTTCTCGATACGGAAAAGCGGCATCTCGCTTGCCCGACGAAAGATGGAGAACACGGCGCGGTCGGCCAGATGGTCGATGGCATAATCGCGCCACGTGCCGGAGGCGACCATGCGGCCGTAAATATTCAGGATTTTTCCGAGTTCATGCCGGTTGAAACTGACGGGAGCAGATCGCGCACGGTCGAGAGGAACGACCTTTGGCGAAGCAGACGAGGGAGAAGGGGATGACAAATCCTCATTCGCTGCGCTTGACGTATCCATTTCCTTCCTTTCAGCCTTTTGCAGAGCACGGACCGAAAATCGGGCAGGCTCATAAACAAACTGCGCGCAACCGGTTTGGATATTCGGCAATGGCGAAGAAGCGAACCGAACCGGCGCATGACAACAGGGTGATGCTTTTGTGAAGCAATTTCAAGGGGAGGCTTTTGCGGACTCGTTTTCGCCACCAATTATTCACCGGGAAAAGACCCAATAAATAGGGGTTAGAGGCTCTATATTAGTTATTCACGAAAAGAGAATGCCTGTTTGCAATGGTGATTGTCGGCCACATTTTCGCCTTGTCAGCTTCGCATTCCAGCCTGATTATGGCTTCAGCATCTACACGTTGCCTGAGACGGTTCGGTTCGGGTATGTCCGACCCCAAGCCCCCCGCCCAAAGGACTGCCCGAGCCGAACCAACCTTCTCCAGCCTCCGCTGAACCAAGTTGCAACACGCGCCCAGGTGCCCGACGCTACATCAGCCCAAAATGAAAATCTGTTCGATCTGATCGAAGCGCATTTCTCGCTGTAAATCACGCGGGAGCGGTGAGGATCGCAGAAAGCTCAGAGGCCGATCGGCTTCTTCTGCTTGAACATGGCCGCGCCATGGATGGGGCCGAGCGAATTGTCGTCGCGCGTTTCCTGCAGCACCACGGCGGTGCCCGAAACATCCTTGCGTTTCAGTTCCGAAGCCGGGATTTCGATCTTCAGCGGCTTGCCATCCCACATGCCAATCGTATTCGTATCGCGAACCGTATTGCGATAGGTGACAGCCTGACCGGCATTTTCGCCCTCGGTGATCGGAATGGTCACGGAATCGCGGAAATAGAACAGCACCACATGCACGGGCGCTTCCGGCTTCTTGCCTGCGCCAATTTCGATGGACAGACGCCCGTCATCAAGCTGTGTGATCGAAACCGGCACGTCCAGCTTGTTGGCTGCAATCTGTGCATTAACGGCTTCCCTGTCGCGACCGTTGACTTCCACCGTGCCATTGATGATGGCTTGCGGCGTATAGATCATGCGCGCATTGAAGGAATTGCGATAGGCGTTCTGCCGGTCGGTGTTTTCCTGGGTGGCAAGCGTGTCGCGCCATCCCATATAATCCCAGTAATTGACGTGGAACGACAGCGCCAGAACATTGGGATCGTCGGCATATTTCGCGAAATTCTGGTCAGCCTGGGGGCAGGACTTGCAGCCCTGGCTGGTGTAGAGCTCCAGAACGGCGGTCTTCTTGTTGCTGTCCTGTGCCTTGGCCTGGCCCTGCATGGAGATGCAGCCGGTGAATGCCAGCCCCAGAACGGCACAGATGCTACGCCAGCCGGGCAAATGCTCACCGGTAAGCCATGAACCTGTCCCATAGAAGGGGGCGTGGAGTATCACTTCGTTTCATCCTGCAATAATTGTCGCTGACATCTATTATGTAAGAAGTCCTGCAATCAATAGGAATTCACGTTGCGGTGAGATTCGCAGAGGTTGCGAATCTCCTATCAGAATCAGCCACAACAGATTGTGCGGAAGCGAGACTGGTTGAACATGAGATCGAGCTTGAGAGAAAAAGTCATCGCAATTTGCGATGAGAAGATAGCGAAAAAGGGCGAGCAGGTCGGTATTTCGTTCTATGCCTTCTTTGCCAACAAGAATACGGAGCCGGAACTGCTCATGGAGGCTGCCGAGTGGTGGATCAAGACCCATACCCTCGATCACTTTGAAAAAGCGGTAAAAGTCAGGGAAATGATCCGATCAGGCCGATAGGCTCCATGTCTGCTCTAAAATAAAAAGCCGCCGGATTTCTCCGGCGGCTTCTGATTTTTATGCTTTGCTGATTAAGCAGCCAGATCGCGCAGAACGGTCTGCAGGATGCCGCCATTCTTCATGTAGTCGAGCTCGTCCAGCGTATCGATGCGGCAGATGAGTGGAACCTTCTTCACCGTGCCGTCGGCAAAAGTGATGGAAGCTTCGACTTTCTGGCGCGGACGTACATCTGCAAGACCTTCGATGGAGACCATCTCGTCGCCCTTGAGGCCGAGTGTCTGCCAGCTTGTGCCTTCCTCGAAGACGAAAGGCACAATGCCCATGCCAACGAGGTTGGAGCGGTGGATACGCTCGAAGGACTGCGCGATCACGGCCTTGACGCCGAGCAGGTTGGTGCCCTTGGCAGCCCAGTCACGCGAAGAACCGTTACCGTATTCGACGCCAGCGAAGACGACGAGCGGCACGCCCTCGGCCTTGTACTGCATGGCAGCATCATAGATCGAGGTTTCTTCCTTCGACGGATAGTGGATGGTGTAGCCGCCTTCACGTCCGTTTTCGCCCAGCATGTGGTTGCGAATGCGGATGTTTGCGAAGGTGCCGCGCATCATCACTTCATGGTTGCCGCGGCGCGTACCGTACTGGTTGAAGTCGGCAATGCCGACGCCATGGTCGATGAGATACTTGCCAGCAGGCGACTGCGCCTTGATGGAACCGGCAGGTGAAATGTGGTCGGTCGTGATCTTGTCGCCGAAGAGACCCAGAATGCGGGCACCCTTGACGTCGCCGATCGTGCCAGCCGACTTGCCCATGCCGACGAAGTAAGGCGGGTTCTGCACATAGGTCGAGTTGTCGTCCCATGCATAGGTCTGGCCCGCAGGAACCTGAACGGCCTGCCAGTTTTCGTCGCCCTTGAACACGTCCGCATATTTTTCGGAGAAAATCTTGCGGGTGACGTTCTTGGCGATGAATTCCTGGATTTCCTGAGAGGAAGGCCAGATGTCGCGGAGGAACACCGGATTTCCGTTCTGATCTTCGCCGAGCGGCTCCTTGGTCAGGTCCTTGGTGACCGTACCGGCAAGAGCGTGGGCGACGACGAGCGGCGGCGAAGCAAGGTAGTTTGCCTGCACGTCCGGCGAAACGCGGCCTTCGAAGTTACGGTTGCCGGACAGAACGGCAGCCGCGATCAGGCCCTTTTCGTTGATCGTCTTGGAGATCGGTGCAGGCAGCGGACCGGAATTGCCGATGCAGGTCGTGCAGCCGAAACCGACGAGGTTGAAGCCGAGCGCGTCGAGATCCTTCTGGAGGCCAGCGGATTCGAGATAGGCGGCAACGACCTGGGAACCGGGTGCGAGCGAGGTCTTGACCCATGGCTTGGTCTTGAGACCCTTGGCAACTGCGTTGCGGGCCAGAAGGCCGGCAGCGATCAGCACGCTCGGGTTCGAGGTGTTGGTGCACGACGTGATGGCGGCAATCGCCACATCGCCATGGCCGAGGTCATAGTCTTCGCCTTCAACGGCATAACGCGCGGTCTGGCCGGTGGTCTTCTTGTACTCGTTTTCGAGCGAGGTGGCGAAACCGGAACCGATGTTTTCCAGCGCGATGCGGCCTTCCGGACGCTTCGGACCAGCCATCGACGGAACGACGTCGCCCATGTCGAGTTCGAGAATGTCGGTGAAGACCGGATCGGCAGCACCCTTGTCGCGCCACATGCCCTGTGCACGGCAATAAGCTTCAACGAGTTCGATGCGATGCTCGTCGCGACCGGTGGTATTCATGTAGTTCAGCGTTTCGCGGTCAACCGGGAAGAAACCGCAGGTCGCGCCATATTCCGGGCCCATATTGGCAATGGTTGCGCGATCGGCCAGCGTCATGTTTTCGAGGCCTTCGCCGAAGAACTCGACGAACTTGCCGACGACGCCCTTCTTGCGCAGCATCTGCGTGACGGTCAGAACGAGGTCGGTCGCGGTCACGCCTTCCTTGATCTTGCCGGTCAGGCGGAAGCCGACGACTTCCGGCAGAAGCATGGAAACCGGCTGGCCGAGCATGGCCGCTTCAGCTTCGATGCCGCCAACGCCCCAACCCAGAACGCCAAGGCCGTTGACCATGGTGGTGTGGCTGTCGGTGCCGACGCAGGTGTCGGGATAGGCAACGGTTTCGCCGTCTTCTTCCTTGGTCCAGACAGCCTGGGCCAGATATTCGAGGTTCACCTGATGGCAGATGCCGGTGCCCGGAGGAACGACGCGGAAGTTCTTGAATGCCTGCTGGCCCCACTTGAGGAAGCGGTAGCGTTCGCCGTTGCGCTGATATTCGAGGTCCACATTGGCCTTGAATGCGCTTGGATTGCCGAATTCGTCGACGATGACCGAGTGGTCGATGACGAGATCGACGGGAACGAGCGGGTTGATCTTTTCCGGATCGCCGCCGAGAGCCTTGAGGCCGTCGCGCATGGCTGCAAGGTCAACGACGGCAGGAACGCCGGTAAAGTCCTGCATCAGCACGCGGGCCGGACGATAGGCGATTTCCGCGCCTGCGGAACCGCGGTCGTTCAGCCACTTGGCAACAGCTTCGATGTCCGACTTCTTGACGGAGCGGTCGTCCTCGAAGCGGAGCAGGTTCTCGAGCAGAACCTTCATGGAGAAAGGAAGCTTGGAGACGCCTTCGAGGCCGTTCTTTTCGGCTTCGGTCAGGCTGTAATAAACATAATCCTTACCGCCCACGGTAAGGGTTTTGCGGCATTTAAAGCTGTCGATGTGCGACACTGCGTTCGTCCTTCATGCTACTGGCCGGAAAACCAGGACGAACGCCTCTGCTGCGTTTCAAGGACGCGCCAAGGTGCGGGTGCAGTCATTTCCGCTGTCCGTCCCGATGCCTGCGTCCTTAAGGGCAACAGGTTGAGATCGGCCAAAAATGGTTTCCACGCCGACCGCTGGCGTGGTAGCCCTCATATAGAGAGTTTTCTAAAACGATTCCAGACAGAATATCGTGAATTCGGCCCCTTGCGGCGAAATGTTGCGATGCCTTTCCGTAGACCTTCCAGGGTTCCGGTTCTATTGGTCTGGCAATTATCCATCGGGGCTTAGAGGGTATAAAATGCGGCTGGAAGCCGAAAATCTGGCGGGCGAAAGAGGTGGCGAAACGATTTTCGCTGGCCTGTCTTTTGCTCTCAGTGAAGGCGAGGCGCTGGTGGTGACCGGACCGAATGGCTCGGGCAAGTCAACGCTGCTGCGAATCATCTGCGGCCTGCTTCAGCCCGAAGCGGGCAAGGTTGAGCTTCGCGAGGATGGCACAGTTTTGCCGGTGCGCGCCGCCTGCCATTACCTCGGACACCAGAATGCGATGAAACCGGCGCTCAGCGTGCGCGAGAACCTGTCCTTCTGGCAGAAGTTCAACGGCGCTGCGCAATCGGAGATCGATGAGGCGCTGGAAGCCGTCGATCTGCCCGGCGTGGAACATCTGCCGTTCGGTTATCTGTCGACGGGGCAGAAGCGCCGTGTTTCCATCGCCAAGCTTCTGGTCAGCCATCGTCCGCTCTGGATCGTCGACGAGCCGACCGCCGGTCTCGACAAGTCGTCCGAAGCCCGCTTCGCAGAAATCATGCGCGGGCATATGCGGGAAGGCGGCATGATCGTCGCCGCAACGCATATTCCTCTTGGCCTTGAAGGCGTCAGCGCGCTCGACATGGCCGCCTGTTCAGTCGAGGCTGCCTGATGCTGGCGCTTTTCCTGAGAGACATGCGCCTCAGTTTCCGCGCCGGTGGCGGCGCGCTGATCGGCATATTGTTCTTCCTCGCGGTCATTGCCGTCATGCCCTTCGGCGTCGGGCCTGATCTCAACCTTCTGGCGCGCATCGGCCCCGCCATGCTGTGGATCGGCGCATTGCTGGCGACGCTTCTGGGGCTCGACCGGCTGTTTCAGGCCGACCGCGAGGACGGTTCGCTCGACCTGCTGCTGATCGGCGCGGACAGCCACATGCTGGCCTTCACGGTTTTTGTGAAATGCGTGGCCCATTGGGTGGCGAGCGTGCTGCCGCTGGTGATCGCATCGCCGATGCTGGGCCTGTTCATGAACATGGATGCATCGGCAATCGGCGCAACATCGCTGACGCTTCTGGTGGGAACCCCCGCCATCGCCTTCATCGGCGCAGTGGGTGCAGCCCTTGCTGTGGCGCTGCCGCGCGGCGGGTTGCTGGTGTCGGTGATCGTTCTGCCGCTCACCATTCCGGTGCTCATTTTCGGTGTATCAGCTTCGCATGGAGCGACAGTAGACAATGCGCCCTTTCTGGCGCCATTCCTCATTCTTGCAGCACTCACCCTGTTCTTTGCCGTCCTCGGGCCTCTGGCCGCGAGCGCAGCGCTGAAAAGTTCGGCGGATTGAACATGATCCCGAAAAGTGGGAACCGGTTTTCGGAAACGATCAAGTTCGGCGGATTGACGCAGTTGATTACGGTCAATTGAACGGCATGGGGGCGGAAGGTAAATATAGGCCATGGAAAAAGACATGACCAAAGACGCCGTTAAAACCACGAGCTGGCTCGATCTGGCCAATCCCACGCGGTTCCTTGCCTTTGCAGGCAGGCTATTGCCATGGCTGGCCGTGCTTTCGGTGCTGTTTCTGACGGCTGGCCTCTATATGGTCTTCGTCCAGTCGCCGGAGGACTACCAGCAGGGGATGACGGTCCGCATCATGTATATCCATGTGCCTTTCGCATGGCTTTCCATGATGTGCTACTCGATCATGGCTGTTTCGGCGCTGGGCACGCTGGTCTGGCGGCATCCGCTGGCCGATGTGTCGATCCGCGCCGCCGCGCCGCTCGGCGCCGTCTTCACCGCGCTTGCGCTTGCCACAGGTTCGCTCTGGGGCAAGCCGATGTGGGGCACATGGTGGGTGTGGGATGCGCGGCTTACCTCGGTTTTTGTGCTGTTCCTGATGTATCTTGGCATTATCGCGCTGTCGCGCGCCATGGACGATCCGGCAAAAAGCGCCAGGCCGGTGGCCGTGCTCACGCTGGTCGGCTTCATCAATATTCCGATCATCAAATTCTCGGTCGACTGGTGGAACACGCTGCACCAGCCGGCTTCGGTGTTCCGCATGGACGGCCCCACCATCGATGCATCCATGCTGCGCCCGCTTTTCGTGATGGCTATCGGCTTTTCGCTTCTGTTTTTCACCCTGCACATGATGGCCATGCGCAATGAAATCTGGCGTCGTCGCGTCGCGTCGATGAAAAAGCTTGCCGCACGGAATGCCGACCGCAATCGCAAGGCACAGGAGGGCGCGCTGTGAATCACCTCGGCTTTGTTCTCGCCTCGTATGGCATCACGGTCGCGGCACTCGTCGTCACCATTGGCTGGATATTGATCGATCAGCGTATCCAGAAAAACGAACTGAAGCGGCTTGAGGCGCAGGGCGTGCGCCGCCGTTCTGCAAAAGCCCCCGGTAAAGCACAATGACGGAAACGACCGAGAAGCCAGCCGCGCCGAAAAAGCGCTCCACATGGGTTGCCCTGCTGCCGCTGGCGATTTTCGTCGGACTGGCGGCGGTGTTTGCGGTCCAGCTTCTGTCGGGCAAGGATAATACGACGATCCCTTCCGCGCTGATCGGCAAGGATGCACCGCAGACGAACCTGCCGCCCGTTGAGGGGCTGGTGCGCGATGGCGCGCCTGTTCCGGGCCTCAATAGCGAAGATTTTAAGGGCAAGCTGACACTGGTGAATGTCTGGGGATCGTGGTGCGTTCCCTGTCGTCAGGAGCACCCGCTGTTGATGGAAATCGCCAAGGACGAACGTATCCGCGTGGTTGGCCTCAATTACAAGGACCAGCCGGAAAATGCGCGCCGTTTCCTCGGCGATCTCGGCAATCCGTTTGCCGCAGTCGGTGCCGACCGCGCCGGACGCTCAGCCATCGAATGGGGCGTCTACGGCGTGCCGGAAACCTTCCTCGTCGATGAGACAGGTAAGATCGTCTACAAGCATGTCGGGCCGTTTACGCCGGAGTCAGTGAAGAACGATCTGATGCCTGCTGTGGAGAAAGCGCAGCAATAATAAAAGTTTATAAAATGGAAAAAGCCCCGCATGTGCGGGGCTTTTGCTTTTTTAGTTCAATCAATCCGGCAATTTTCGCACCGCGCCCTTGGCAGCGCTGGTTGCCATGGAGGCATAGGCCTTCAGCGCGGTCGAAATCTTGCGCTTGCGTTCCTCTGCTGGCTTCCAGCCGGTTGCATCCTGCTCGGCGCGGCGTTCTGCCAGCGTCGCATCATCAACGGCGAGGTGGATCTTACGGTTTGGAATGTCGATATCGATGATATCGCCTTCGCGCACCAGACCGATCGTGCCGCCTTCGGCCGCTTCGGGCGAAACGTGGCCGATCGAGAGGCCCGAAGAGCCGCCCGAGAAGCGTCCATCGGTGATCAGTGCACAAGCTTTGCCGAGGCCCTTCGACTTCAGATAGCTGGTCGGGTAGAGCATTTCCTGCATGCCGGGACCGCCGCGCGGACCTTCATAGCGGATCAGCACAATGTCGCCAGCCTTGATCTTGCCGTTCAAAATGCCGAGCACGGCAGAATCCTGGCTTTCGAAGATGCGCGCCGGACCGGAGAATTTCAGGATGGAATCGTCCACGCCTGCGGTCTTCACGATGCAGCCATCTTCGGCGAGATTACCGTAAAGCACGGCCAGACCGCCATCCTGACTGAAGGCGTGTTCCTTGGAACGGATGACGCCCTTTTCACGGTCAGAATCGACGCTGTCAAAGCGGCGCTCCTGAGAGAAGGCAACCTGCGTTGGCACGCCGCCGGGAGCAGCGGTATAGAACTTGTGCACCATTTCGCTGTTGGAGCGCGTGACGTCCCAATGATCGAGCGCCTTACCCATGGTTTCACTATGGACGGTCGGCAGATCGGTGTTGATGAGGCCCGCCTTCTCGAGCTGGCCCAGAATACCCATGATGCCGCCTGCGCGATGCACGTCTTCCATATGGACATTGGCGACGGCAGGCGCGACCTTGCAGAGCACCGGCACGCGGCGCGACAGGCGGTCGATATCGGCCATGGTGAAGTCGATTTCGGCTTCCTGAGCGGCTGCAAGCAGATGCAGGACCGTATTGGTCGAACCGCCCATGGCGATGTCGAGCGTCATGGCGTTTTCAAACGCCGGGAAGCTCGCAATCGAGCGCGGCAGCACGCTCTCGTCGTCCTGCTCGTAATAACGGCGGGCGAGATCGACAACCAGATGACCGGCTTCCACGAAGAGGCGCTTGCGGTCGGCATGGGTTGCGAGCGTCGAGCCGTTGCCCGGCAGCGACAGGCCGAGCGCTTCGGTGAGGCAGTTCATCGAGTTTGCGGTAAACATGCCCGAGCACGATCCGCAGGTCGGGCAAGCCGAGCGCTCGATGGCCTTGACCTGATCGTCGGTGTAATGATCGTCGGCAGCGGCAACCATCGCATCGACGAGGTCGAGCTTCTTGACCTGATCGTCCCAGACGACCTTGCCTGCTTCCATCGGACCCCCGGAAACGAACACGACCGGGATATTGAGGCGCAGAGCGGCCATCAGCATGCCGGGAGTGATCTTGTCGCAATTGGAAATGCAGACCATCGCATCGGCGCAGTGCGCATTGACCATATATTCGACCGAGTCGGCGATGAGCTCACGCGACGGCAGCGAATAAAGCATTCCGTCATGGCCCATGGCGATGCCGTCATCGACCGCAATGGTGTTGAATTCCTTGGCGACGCCGCCAGCGCTTTCGATTTCGCGCGCGACGAGCTGGCCGAGGTCCTTCAGGTGCACGTGGCCGGGCACGAACTGGGTGAACGAGTTCACCACGGCAATAATCGGCTTGCCGAAATCCTCATCCTTCATGCCGGTGGCGCGCCATAGGCCGCGCGCGCCGGCCATGTTGCGACCGTGGGTTGTTGTACGCGAACGATAAGGAGGCATTTTCAAACCTTTTAGGAACTATTCTAATTTGTAACGTCGATATGACAGAACCGTTCCTGTAGAGCAAAGCGCAAATTGCCCCATATCGCCCAATTTTGCCCCGAGTACGGGGAGAGCAGCGGGACCGTTTGCAGGCTTGCAGACAACGGAAAGGGTTCCGGCGTGCGACAGCTTTCGCAGGCACAGACGAGCTAATCTAGCACGATATTGTTATAAGGCAAAAGATTTCGCGCTGAAAACGTAAGGAAGTTGCTTGGCGTTAAGCTGGTGCGCTGGCCATAGCAGTGTCGAGCAGGGCATTTGCCGTTTTCATCCGCTGTTCTGCGGCGGGGCGAAACTCTTCCGGCAGGCGGTCTGGATGATTGCTGGCGGCAAAGCTGCGGCGGCGCCGTTGCAGTTCGGATCGTGTCAGGCCGGGGCGAAGCTCCAGCTCCTGGCGGACCGCATCTGGCGACTGCTTCTGCATGCGCTCTTCTATCGCCTGCCTTTCCTGCTCCGGCCCGGATTCCGGCCGGAATTCCGGCTCTGGCAGGTTTTCGATGTCGAAAAGGTTTTCCAGATCGTCTGGCTTGTGCTGTGCCGATACCGTATCGCCGAGGCCGGCGGAGAAGACGGCGGAGGCAAAACCGAATTGCGGTCCGCGAATATCGTCCGCCTGGCCTGTGTCAGCCTCGACTTCTTTCAGCACGGTTGCGAAATCGGGAAATGTCGGCCGCATCCTGCCTCGTCAAGCCATGTGCGAAGCAAGAGCGGAGGCCAGCGTGCGTGTCAGCACGGATGGCGGGACCGGCTTCTGGAAGACGGGCACTTCCGGATAGCGCGCTGCAAGGCGGGCAGGCAGTCCGCCGCCGGTGTGAATGACCACGAAGACATGGCGGCTCATCAACCGGTCCAGTACGGCTTCCACATCGCCATCGGCGAGGTTTACATCGAGAATGGCGGCGTCGACTTCATTGCGATTGATGATATCTATTGCTTGCCGGACGGTGCCGACCGGACCGAGAACAGTTCCGTTCGCGTCCTCGACAGTCGCTGCGACGTCGAGGGCGACGAAAATCTCGTCTTCCACCACCAATACCCGCCGCTGTCCAAGATCGTTCATCACTTGTCTCGCTGCCTCCCTTTTTGAGGTAAGCCCTTCACGCAAGAAATGCGCGAGCGCAAGCAGAGGTTCCCTTCGCTGGCATGATAATTCGTTAATGGTGAATCAAACCTTTACCGGTTGTGGAAGGCGATATCAGAAGGCGGTGAAAGTCAGTGTCGTCAGCGAGCGGATGATGTTCGGGATGTCGAGAACATTCTCATTGATGAACTTGCCGATATCCTGATCCTCGGCAATGTAGATTTTGGCCAGAAGGTCGAACTCGCCGCTGGTGGAATAAAGTTCGGAGACGATTTCGCGCTGAAAGAGCGTATCGGCAACTTCATAGGTCTTGCCGGGGGAGCACTGCAGTTGCAGGAAAACGGGCTTCATGTCTCTTCCTTTCGCGACGGGACTGCGTGGCGCATATGATAGCGCAATATCACGGCAATGTTCGCAGGTTACAAACACGGACGGCCCGATGAAATCAAGAGCGAAAGCGCGGCGGGTTGCGGCGCTCCGACTTGCAGCCCTGCCGGGCACGCATGGCAGGTTCATGAAAGCTTTTCAATTTACTCAATTGTAATTTTCCTGAGAGGACGCAATAAGACTTCTCCCAGAAATTGTATTTTAGTGTTTGACTATATGAAGTTCGTACTCCCCGCCGTTCTGCTGCTGTTCTCGTTCGCCTTTTTCTCGGCGTGGTTTTCCGATCGCGGCCGCAAGTTTCTGGTGTCCTGCGGCGCGTGTTTCCTGCTGATCGGCCTTGCAATGCTGGTACAGCTCGGCAATTTTCCTGCGAACGACAATCTGAACACGGTGCTTTCCGCCGCATTTTATGTCGGGGGCACGCTGGTCGGCGGTTATGGTATCCTGCAGAGGAGCGGCTTGCGGCTTACATCTGCATTCTACATATTGAGCTTCGCGCTCATCGTCGGCGGTGTCTGGTATTACTGCTATATCGAACCTAATCTTCTGTCGCGGGTCTATGTGCTTAATCTGGGCATGGCGACGCTGATCCTTTCATTTGCATGGCAGGCGCGACGCCTGTTCAAGGGGCCGCTGGTCGACAAGCTTTTGCTGGTCATGCTCGTTCTGGTGGCATTGCAATTTGTGCCGCGCACGCTTCTGACTGCCCGTTCCCTGCTTGGCGATGTCGATGGCGATGATTTCGCGATGACCGTCTTCTGGCAGTGGACGGTATTTTCCACTGCCATTGCAGCGGTCATCACCGGCTTCGTCCTGCTGGCGGCTGCCGGTTATGATCGTATCGGCGAGCTGTCGCATGAACGTGACAGCGATCCCTTGACGGGACTTATCAACCGGCGCGGACTCGAAATGCGCTACAATGCGCTTTCACAAGCGAAGAAGAGCGTTCCGGGCTGGGTCGCCGTTTGCGATATCGATTACTTCAAGGCGCTGAATGACGCCTATGGTCACGCAGCAGGCGACGCGGTCTTGAAAGAATTCGCCGGAATCCTGCGCAAGCTCATCGGCGAACGGCCACTGATTGCGCGTACAGGCGGCGAGGAATTCGTGATCTGTGTCGATGACATGCATGCCGATAATCTCTTCCAGCTCATGGAGGGCGTGCGGCAGAATATCGAGAGGCACCGGTTCCAGCGCCTCGCAAAGGAAACCAGCGTCACATGCAGCATCGGCTGTGTCCGTCTGCCGGAGCAGGGTGATTTCTGGCAAGCCGTCGATAAGGCCGACAAAGTCCTCTACGCCGCCAAGAAGGAAGGACGCAACCGCACCTATGTGGAAGGGTTGAGTCCGAACGGCGACGATTAGTCTATGAGCAGGGACGAATTTTGGGGATGGCGGTTTTTACGGTTGGTCTTCGATAACTTTCCGGTGATGATCCGTACATTGCCGCAAATCATGCTTATTATCGCCGCCGATAATGTGAGTACCGAGGAGTTCCCGAAAGTCCGATGAAATTCATGTCCGTTCTGTTGCCTGCGTCCGCTATTGCCAGCCTTTTCCTCACCTGTACGGCGGCTTCCCCGTCTTTTGCGATGAATGCCTCTGAAAAGGCCCAGCTTGAAAAGCTCGACCCGGCAACCCGTCTCGAACAGCGTTGCGACGTGGAAGCAATGGAACGCATCACGCAGGAACAGAAGTTTTCGGTCGACAAGGTTCTGGCCTATGCTTTTTCCGATCCGGTGACCAAAAAGAATTCCATCAAGGCCGATGGCGCTGCCTTCCGCAGCCGCGAGCACTGGTACAAGTTGTCCTTCGTCTGCAAGACGGACGAGGATCACATCAATATCGTTTCGTTCCGTTACGATATCGGCGATGAAGTGCCACAGAACCAGTGGGACAAGCATTACCTCGTCCCATAACAGGATTTCTATTCTTCCGAGTCGTCCGAACTGCAGGCTGACAGCAGCGTCACTTCCTTGGCGGTGTGATCGGCTTCGAGATGGCTCAGCACAGCCTGACCGTCCTTGTCGTTCCAGCGGTAGCTGTCCTGTTCATCGATGGCGACATATTTCTTGAGACTGTCGTGCCATTGCAGCGCAATCATCTTGCCTTCGGCATCGAGGACAGCAAATCCAGGTGCGCTGCCATTGCGGATATAGGTGACAGGCACGACGACCCCGCGTTCGCAGATATAATCGACCCGCTCGATGGGGTTCACATCCTGAGCCTGCGCTGAAACGGACGGTGCAAACAGCGCCGCCGGGCCTGCTGCAATCAAGAAAAGGATACCGAGGTAACGCTTGCCATATGCCATGTGAAAAATCCTCTGGTCAGTCGATCGATACAGGAAAATACCCCTTCGGTGGTATCGTTCAAGAGCGATCATGGAACATGAGTTGGTTGCAATATGGCTGTGAAAAATAATCACCAGGCTGCCGATATTTCCTGCAACCGAAACAGGTTTCGCCCGTTATCAGCCTGCCGGTCGTCAGACTGGCCGAGGCCCGGATGAATACTTGCCCCCCGCAACCCCAGTCCGGGCCTCACTTTTGGGGCTGGAATGACTATTCTTGAAATTATTGGGATTGTTCGCACTCATCGCAGGCACTTATATCGGATGATATTGATTTAGAAATTTATGTTAAGGTCCAGTGATCACATATGACACTTACTCTAATCGTGGCTTGCGTTGTTGTCGGATTGCTCCTTCATTTTTTGAAGTGGCGTAAGACCGGAATCGTTCTGATCGGCCTCGCGGTCGTTCTTTATGGTGCAATTGCTTCAGCAATTCTGCCCGACTATCTGATGAGCCGACTGCAATCGGCCTATTCATCGCAATTGCAAACGCAGCTTGAAGACAATACTGCCTTCATCATCTTCGGCACAGGAACCCAGATAGTCGATGGAGACGGTCAGAAGGTGGTTGAACCGCTTGCCTTCTCTTACGGCCCGATTTTGGCGGCGGTTGCCATGAACCATCAATGCGTTGAGAAGGGCTTCGGCTGCAAGTTCATCGCCAGCGGTGCCGATGTGGCCGGAACGGGCGTTTCTGAAGCCGTATCAATTGCCAAACAGCTGGAAAAGGCCGGCGTCGATCCGGCTTCCATCCTGCTTGACGAGAAAAGCCGCAACAGTTGGCAGAATTCCAGGAACGTGGCAGCAATCCTGCGTGAAATCAGGCCAACGAAGGTTGTTCTGCTACAGGCTGCGCCGATGATGAAGCGCGATCTTCTTTATCTGGCCCATTTCGGCGTGGAGCCTGATCCGGTTGCGGCGGGTTATCTGACCGGATCGCATACCAACATGTCTTCGGCGGGCCTGTATTTTCTGGTGACGGATGTGGCGCTGCATGAGGAAATCGGTGTCCTGCGTTATGCGGTCTATAATGCGATGGGCTGGAATGAGCCAAAGCAGCCTCCGCTCCAACTGGAAACCACGCTCAACCTCCCGACCCAGACTTCACCAGTTGCCGGGCCCGCGCCGACTCCATGAGTTAATGATACTATCGCCGGCATGTTTTGACATGCCGGTGGAAAAATTATCTCCGAATTCTCCAACAAAATGAGTAGATTTTTCGAAGTCGTTTCAAATAACGACCGGCTTGTGGCATCCTGTCTTCAAAGAGCTCTGATACTGTCTTGACCAACGAACCATGGAGACGGTCATGAAGATATCGAGATTTTCACTCACTTTGGCAGCATTGGTGGCTGCGGCTTCGCTGACTGGAACGGTTCGGCCGAGCTTTGCTGATCAGACGCTTCTGAACGTGTCCTACGATCCGACGCGTGAACTCTACAAGGATTACAACGCCGCTTTTGCCGCCCACTGGAAGGCGGAAACCGGCGAAACTGTCACCATTCGCGCATCCCATGGCGGGTCGGGCAAGCAGGCGCGTTCGGTGATCGACGGCATCAAGGCCGATGTGGTTACGCTGGCGCTTGAAAGCGATATCGATGCCATTGCCGAGCTTTCGGGCAAGATCGACAAGGACTGGCGCAAGCGTCTGCCCAACAATTCGGCTCCCTATACGTCAACCATCGTCTTCCTTGTGCGCAAGGGCAATCCCAAGGGTATCAAGGACTGGGGCGATCTGGTGAAGGACGGTGTCGAGGTCATCACGCCGAACCCGAAGACTTCTGGCGGTGCTCGCTGGAACTATCTCGCCGCGTGGGCCTGGGCCTACAAGCAATACGGTGGTGACGAGCAGAAGATCAAGGATTACATCGGCGAACTGTTCCGCCATGTGCCGGTGCTCGACACCGGCGCGCGCGGCTCGACAACCACTTTCGTGCAGCGTCAGCTTGGTGATGTGCTGCTCGCCTGGGAAAACGAAGCCTATCTCTCTGTCGCGGAATTTGGCGAGGATGCATTCGACATCGTCGTTCCGCCGCAGTCCATTCTGGCCGAACCGCCGGTCGCGGTGGTGGACAAGAATGCCGAGGAAAACGGCACCACCAAGCTGGCGCAGGCCTATCTTGAATATCTGTATTCGCCGGAAGGGCAGGCGCTTGCCGCCAAGCATTTCTACCGTCCGTCGAAGCCTGACATCATTCCTGCCGACAAGCAGCGCAAGTTTCCGGACTTGACGCTGGTGACGATCGATGATCCGATTTTCGGCGGATGGGCCAAGGCGCAGCCCTATCATTTTGGCGATGGAGGAACGTTCGACCAGCTCTACAAGCCGGGAAAATAAGCCGGAGTTCGAGCGCAATCAGTAACAGTAAGTACTGAAGAGGGAACAAACCAACGCATGTCTTCGCTCCCTGCACGGGCCAGAGCAGGGTCGCACTTCAGAAAGCCGAGCGTCATTCCCGGTTTCGGGCTGACGTTCGGCTTCAGTGTTGCCTATCTGACCCTTCTCATTCTCATTCCGCTTGCGGCATTGGTGCTGCGTTCCACCGAAGTCGGGTTTTCCGGTTTCTGGCGCCTCGTCACCGACGAGCGCACATTGAAAGCGCTAGAAACGAGCTTCGGCACCGCCTTCATTGCGGCGCTGGTCAATGTGGTCTTTGGCGTCATCCTCGCCTGGGTACTGGTGCGCTATCGCTTTCCGGGACGCCGCTTCGTCGATGCAATCGTCGATATTCCCTTCGCTCTGCCGACGGCCGTGGCCGGTATCGCGCTTGCCGCGATCTATGCGCCGAATGGCTGGATCGGCAGCCTGCTGGCTCCGTTCGGGATTCGCATCGCCTTTTCGCGGGCGGGCATCATCATTGCGCTGATCTTCATCGGTCTGCCCTTCGTGGTGCGCACGGTCCAGCCGATCATGGAGGAGATCAGCCGCGAGGTCGAAGAGGCGGCGGCAACGCTTGGCGCATCCCGGTTCCAGACCATCTGGCGGGTGCTGCTGCCGAGCCTGCAACCCGCCATCCTGACCGGCTTCGCGCTCGCCTTTGCGCGCGGCGTCGGCGAATATGGCTCGGTCATCTTCATTGCGGGCAATACGCCTTATGTTTCGGAAATCGCGCCGCTTCTGATCGTCATCAAGCTGGAGGAATATGATTATGCCGGGGCGACCGCGCTTGCCACGGTGATGCTGGCGCTTTCCTTTGCAATGCTGCTTTTCATCAATCTTATCCAGTCGTGGACACGGAGGAAATATGGTCATGGCGAATGAACCTGCCTCTGCCGCTCCCCGCAACAGCCGAAGCGCTGTCACCGAAAGTCTGCCGACGCGCATCACGTTGATCGCTCTGGCGCTGGCTTTTCTGGCTCTCTTCCTCATTCTGCCGGTCATTGCGGTCTTCGTTGAAGCCTTCCGCAAGGGAGCAGGCGAATATCTGGCAGCGCTGGTCGAGCCGGATGCTCGGGCTGCGATAAGGCTCACGCTCATGGTGGCGGCCATTGCCGTGCCGCTCAATCTGGTCTTCGGCATTGCGGCGGCCTGGGCAATCGCGAAGTTCGAGTTCAAGGGCAAAGCACTGCTGACGACGCTGATCGATCTGCCCTTTTCCGTGTCGCCGGTCATTTCAGGCCTTGTTTTCGTGCTGCTTTTTTCCAGTCACAGCCTGCTTGGCCCCTGGCTGTCACGGCACGGTATCGAGATATTGTTTGCCGTTCCCGGCATCGTGCTGGCGACGGTGTTCGTCACCTTTCCGTTCGTCGCACGCGAACTGATCCCGCTGATGCAGGAACAGGGAACCGGCGATGAAGAGGCAGCCATTTCGCTCGGCGCCAATGGCTGGCAGACGTTCCGCTATGTGACGCTGCCCAATATCAAATGGGGGCTGCTTTACGGCGTGCTGCTCTGCAATGCCCGTGCAATGGGCGAGTTCGGCGCTGTTTCCGTTGTCTCTGGACATATTCGCGGTCTCACCAATACGATGCCGCTGCATGTGGAAATTCTCTACAACGAATATAACTTCGTCGGTGCATTTGCGGTGGCGTCGCTACTGGCTTTTCTGGCGCTCCTGACACTCGCCATCAAGACGGCGCTGGAACTGCGTTATGGCGAGGAACTGGCCGGCAGCGGAAACGGGCACTGACATCTAAGCGAGCAATTGGCCGCGCGGCGGCAAAAATAAAGCATAGTCCTGCTATGGCAGACGGAAGGATTGAGAATGGAAGTTCGTGTTGCCGGTGTGCGTAAGGAGTTCGCTCGCTTCCCGGCGTTGCATAATGTCTCGCTGGATATTCGTTCCGGCGAGCTGATCGCTTTGCTGGGGCCTTCCGGTTCGGGCAAGACCACGCTTTTGCGCCTGATTGCCGGGCTGGAAACACCGACCGAAGGCACCATCTTCTTCGGCGACGAAGACGCGTCGCAGAAGAGCGTGCAGGAGCGCAATGTCGGCTTCGTCTTCCAGCATTATGCGTTGTTCCGCCATATGACGGTGGCAGACAATATCGGTTTTGGTCTGAAGGTGCGCCCAAGCGCGACGCGTCCGTCGAGTGACGATATTCGCAGCCGCGCGCTGGAATTGCTCGATCTCGTCCAGTTGCAGGGACTGGATAAGCGCTACCCGGCGCAGCTTTCCGGCGGCCAGCGCCAGCGCGTGGCGCTTGCCCGCGCCATGGCGATTGAACCGAAGGTCCTGCTTCTTGATGAGCCGTTTGGCGCGCTTGATGCGCTGGTGCGCAAGGAACTGCGCCGCTGGCTGCGCGAGATCCACGACAAGACCGGCCATACGACCGTTTTCGTGACCCACGATCAGGATGAGGCGCTGGAGCTCGCCGACCGCGTGGTGGTGATGAGCCAGGGGCGTATCGAGCAGGTCGGCACGCCCGACGAAGTCTATGACAATCCGAATTCCCCCGGCGTCTATGGCTTCATAGGCGAGTCCAGCACGCTTCCGGTACGGGTCGAAAAGGGCGAAATCTGGCTGGTGGATCGCAATATCGGCCTGACGGTCCAGGATGTGGCGGATGGTGATGCGCAGCTCTTCTTCCGCCCGCACGATGTCGAATTGCTGGATGGTTGCGGTGGCTGCATCGCAGGTACGGTGGTGGCCAGCCGCCGTTCCGGCGGCAAGCGGCGCGTCGAATTGGAAGTAGGCGGCGCACGCGAGCGGGTGGAGATCGAAATTCCAGCCGAGCATCCTGCCGCGGAAAAGAGTCGCATCGCATTCCGGCCGCGTTACTGGAAACTTTTTCCGGCCAGCGAAACCGGTTCCGGAACAGTTTCCTGATCGTCACTTTCCGGTGAATTGAAAGATGAAGCCCGGCAGATGCGCGGTGATTCCCGCGGGCTTGCCGGGCTTTTCTCTAGAAAGGGGCGCAACCCTGCTGCGCTGAAATTTTCCAGCACGTTACCTGCGGTAGTATTATTTTTATTTTCAATATGTTAGGGTTGCAGAAAACGGGGTGTTCCATAACGCAACATTAATGGGCGGAAAGAATTGTGCGTTGCGATTCAAACGGTTTGAAGATCAGCACATTGCGCCGTCGCATTTTGGCCAAATGCGGTCGACATTCAGGGAACCGATCACGGATACTGCCGTTTCCTTGAAATGAAAATTCAGAATAATGTCAGTATCCACCCGCCGCAGATAACTCATTTCCTTCGGAAAGGCTGTTAAGGCAGATGCCGGAATTGTCTTCTTCGCTCTCCCAATCAACCTCTACCGAGAATAAATCGCCGATGCCGCAATCTTCGATGGAGCCCAAATCCAGCGAGCCCGATGCATCGGGCCGGATTCCGCCTGAACAACCATCTCCCATCCGGGCCTTGTACAAAACCGAGGAAGAGCTTGGCGCGCTTGCCGCTGCCGTGGCGCGGGGCGAAGACATTCCGCTGCCGGGTTATATTGCCTTCCCGTTCGATCAGCGCCTGTCCGAAAACGGCAAGCTGATCCTGCATGCCTATCGCGCCTCCGATGCCGCATCGCGCGCGGGCGAGACGATAACACCAGCCGCGCAATGGCTGCTCGACAATCACTACCAGATCGACAAGAACGTGCAGCAGGCCCGCCGCGACCTGCCGCGCCGCTTCATCCGCCAGTTGCCGCTCTACAAGGCGCCGGTTGAAAAATATGAGGGCATGCCGCGCATTTTCGCGCTGGCCTGGCTTTATGTCGCCCATACGGACAGCAATTTCTCGCTGAAGACACTGACGGCCATCGTCAAGGGTTTCCAGACCGTGGAGCCGCTGAAGATTGGCGAATTGTGGGCGCTGCCATCCGCGGTGCGCTATTTCCTGATCGAGAATGCACGCCGTCTGGCGCTGCGCGTCGACCGCGCGCGCATCATGCGCAATCTGGCCAATACGGCTGCTGACCGCATCGTGGTCGCTGCTGACGGCGCTGAACTGGATTCGGTTCTGGCGCAATATGCCGATGCCGCCCGCGACAGCACTTTCGCGACCCATCTTCTTTATCGCCTGCGTTCCTCTTCGACCGATACCACTGCTGCTGCAAGCTGGCTGGAACGGATTCTGGAGCAGGAAGGCAGCAATCCGGAAGACGCCATCGTCGAGGAACATGCCCGCCAGTCCACTGGCGGCGTCACGATGGGCAACGTCATCCGCAGCCTGAAATCCATCGATGACGTTGACTGGGAAACCTGGTTTGAAACCGTCAACGAGGTCGATGCGATCCTGCGTGACCACAGCGATTTCGAGCTTCTGGATTTCCGGTCCCGCAATGCCTATCGCGTGACCATCGAAAAGCTCGCCCGCTATTCGGACATGAGCGAAATCGACATCACCTGGGCTGCTCTCAAGCTGGCCGAAGATGGTCATCGTGCGGAAAAGGCCGGTCATCCGGAAGCCGAGGGCAAGGGCGCAATCGCCTATTACCTGTCGGGCGAGGGCCGCAAGGAACTTGAAAAAGTCTGCGGCTATCACGCGCCGTTCGGTGTCAAGGCGCTGCGCTTCTATCGCGGTCTTGGTCTCTGGGGCCTGTTCATCCCGACAGCGATCTTCACGATCCTGCTTCTGCTGCTCGTCAATTACTGCATGATCCGCGCCGGTCTTTCGACCGATTTGCGCACGTTGTTCACGCTTCTTGCGATCTTCCCGGCAATGGACGCGTCCTATTCGCTGTTCAATGCGCTGGTGCCTTGGTTCGTCCAGCCGACACGGCTCATCGGTTTTGAATATAAGGAAGGCTTGCCGGAGGAGGCGCGCACGCTGGTCGCGGTGCCGACCTTCATCACCTCGCGTGATTCCATCGATGAGCAGATCCGCAATCTCGAAGTTCATTATCTCACCAATCCGCGTGGCGAAATCTACTTCGCGCTGGTCAGCGACTGGACCGATGCGAAGCAGGAAATCACCCCTGCGGACATGGAAATCTATGAATATGCCCGCGAGGAAATCGCCAAGCTCAATGAGCACTATACCGGCGACGACCAGCCACGCTTTTTCCTCATGCATCGCCGCCGCCTCTTCAACGAGAAGCAGAATTGCTGGATGGGCTGGGAGCGCAAGCGCGGCAAGCTGCATGAGCTGAACCTGCTTCTGCGTGGCGATCAGGATACGAGTTTTTTCCCGCCGGACGAACGCCTGCCGAGGGAAATCAAATATGTGATGACGCTGGACGCCGACACGCGTCTGACGCCGGAATCCGTCACGCATCTGGCCGGCAAGCTCAGCCATCCGCTGAACCGTCCCGTCATCGACGAAAAGACCGGTAAGGTCGTGCGTGGCTACGGCATTCTTCAGCCGCGCGTCACGCCTTCGCTCACCACCGGTGACGAAGCATCGTTCCTGCAGCGTGTCTTCTCGGTCAATCGCGGTATCGACCCTTATGTCTTCGCCGTCTCCGACACCTATCAGGACCTGCTTGGCGAAGGCACCTTTACCGGCAAGGGACTTTACGACATCGATGCTTTCGAGGCAGCGCTGAAAGGTCGCGTGCCGGAAAACACGCTGCTCAGCCATGACCTTCTCGAAGGCGGCTATGCCCGCGCGGCTCTGGTCAGCGACGTCGAAGTGGTCGAGGATTATCCGACCGGCTACAATGTCGACGTATCGCGTCACCATCGCTGGGCGCGTGGCGACTGGCAGCTTCTGCCCTGGCTGTTTTCGACGAGCCGTGGCGTCAGCCACATCACGCGCTGGAAGATGGTCGACAATCTGCGCCGCTCGCTCAATCCGATCCTGTGGCTGATCGCAGCCGTCGTCGGCTGGAGCGTGCTGCCCATCGGGCCTGCTGCCGTCTGGCAGGGCTTCCTCATTCTCTCCATGTTCGTTGCGCCGACATTCGGCATTGTCACCAATCTTATTCCATCGAACATGGACTATTCGCTGAAAGGCCATGCGCAGTCGGTGCTGACCGACATAGCGCTCGGCACGGCTGATGTGGCGCTGCGCACCACCTTCATCGCGCATTCGGCGTTCCTGATGGCGGATGCCATTGCGCGCACCGTTTATCGCCTGTTCGTTTCGCATCGCAATCTTCTGGAATGGCGCACGGCAGCGCAGGCGAGAACATCGCCCGATACGCTGCTTTACTATTTCCAGCTCATGTGGCCCGCCATAGCGATTGCAGGTCTGGCGATCTTCTTCCCGCTTGCTGCCCAAAGTCATGCGGCAATGATCGCAGCGCCGTTTGCCGTCATCTGGTTTGCCTCGCCGCTGATTGCTTGGCTGGTCAGCCGCTCGGCAAAGCCGCAGGACACGCTGGAAGTGCTTTCTTCCGACAAGTCGGACCTGCGCCGCTATGCACGCCGGACCTGGCGTTACTTCGCCGAGTTCGCAAACGACGAAAACCATCATCTGCCGCCAGATAACTTCCAGGAAGACCCGGCGCCGATTGTCGCGCAGCGCACGTCGCCGACCAATATCGGTGTCTATCTCCTGTCCGTCGTCGCCGCGCGCGATTTCGGCTGGATCGGCTTCGGTGAAACGCTGGATCGCGTTCAGGCCACTGTCGATACGCTTGAGAAGATGGAGAAGTATCAGGGCCATCTCTACAACTGGTACGAGACCAATACGCTGACGCCGATGCGCCCGCTTTATGTCTCGGCAGTCGATAGCGGCAATCTTGCCGGTCATCTGGTCACGCTGTCGTCTGCGCTGGAAGAATGGGCGGAAGCACCGTCCGTCTACATGCAGGGCGATCTCGACGGCATTCTTGATGTCAACGACATCCTTGAAGAGACCATCGCCAAAATCCCGGATGACCGCCGGATTCTGCGTCCGCTGCGCCGCCGTCTGGAAGAGCGGATTGCCAATTTCCGCCGAGCCGTACTGTCCATCAAGGACGAGCCGGAAACGGCATCCTTCCGCACCATCAACCTGTCGCTGTTTGCAACCGATATCGTTCGCCTGATGGACGAACTCGATGGTGAAATCGAAACACCGGCAAGCGCTGAAGCCGTGGAATGGGCGCGCATTCTCGTCGATACCTGCAAGGCACATACCGAGGATTCCATCGGCGAGCATGACACGGATGCGCTGCGTGAGCGTCTGCGCGATCTTGCCACCCGCTCGCGCCAGCTCGCATTCGACATGCAGTTCGGCTTCCTTGAACGGAAAGAACGCCGCCTTCTCTCCATCGGTTTCCGCGTGCAGGAAAACGAACTGGACGAAAGCTGCTACGATCTTCTGGCGTCCGAAGCGCGTCTGGCAAGCCTGTTCGCCATCGCCAAGGGCGACGTACCGGTCGAACACTGGTTCAAGCTTGGCCGTCTTCTGGTGCCGGTAGGCTGGAAGGGCGCTCTGCTCTCCTGGTCCGGCTCGATGTTCGAATATCTGATGCCGCCGCTGGTCATGTCCGAGCCGCTCGGTTCGCTTCTCGACCAGACCAACAAGCTCGTGGTGCAGCGCCAGATCGACTATGCGACCTCGCGCGGCCTGCCATGGGGTATTTCGGAAGCGGCGTTCAATGCGCGCGACGCGCATATGAACTACCAGTATTCCAACTTCGGCGTGCCCAATCTGGGCCTCCAGCGCGGCCTGTCGCGCAATGCGGTTATCGCACCCTATGCGAGCCTGCTTGCCGCGCAGTATCAGCCTGCCGCCGCTGTCGCAAACCTGAAGCGCCTCGCCAAGCTTGGTGCTCTTGGGCGCTATGGCTTCCACGATTCGGTGGACTTCACGCCGTCGCGTGTTCGCGAAGGCGAGCTTTGCGCTGTGGTGAAGAACTACTACGCCCACCACCACGGCATGGCGATCATCGCGGTCAACAACGTGATCTTTGAAGGCCGGATGCGGGAGCGCTTCCACTCCGATCCGGTGATCGAGGCTGCCGAACTGCTCCTGCAGGAAAAGGCGCCACGCGAAATCCCGATGATCTACGCCAAGACGGAAAATCCGATGCGCGTGGATTCCGGCGGCTTCGACGATGCGCCGATGCGGATTGTCGACAAGCCGTTCAAGGCGCCGCGTACCACGCATATGATGTCGAACGGACAATATGCGCTGATGGTGACGGCAAACGGCTCGGGCTACAGCCGCTGGCACAATTGGGACATTACCCGCTTCCACGCCGATGCGTCGGAAGACCTTCAGGGCACGTTCCTGTTCCTGCGCGACATGGAAAGCGGATACTGGTGGTCGGCGACCGGCGAGCCGGTCCGCAACCCCGAAGAGGAAACCAAGACGGTCTTCACCGAAGACAAGGCGGAATTCTACAAGACCGCCGGTGACATCAAAACCGTCATGGAAGTGATCGTGTCGTCGGAATCGGACGGCGAAGGCCGCAGGCTCGACATCATCAACACATCTGCCCGTGATCGCATGATCGAGGTCACCTCCTATGCGGAACTGGTGCTGACCGACAGCGACAGCGATGCCGCCCATCCGGCCTTTGCCAAGATGTTCGTGGAAACCGAAATCTCCGATAACGGTTCGACCATCTATGCCAAGCGCCGCAAGCGCGCGCCATCCGATCCGGATATCCACGTCGCGCATTTCGTGACCGATCTTTCCGGCTCGATCCGCGAAACGGAAGTCGAAACTGATCGCCGTGCCTTTGTCGGGCGTGGTCGCAGCTTGCGCGATGCGGCTGCCTTCGATCAGGGTGCCAAGTTTACCGGCAGCCAGGGTTGCGTGCTCGACCCGATCGCTTCGGTGCGCACGCGGGTCCGCGTTCCGGCGCATAAAAAGGTGAGCCTCGTCTTCTGGACCTTCGCAGGCGGCAGTCGCGATGCGGTGGAACATGCCGTGGCGCTTCATCGCCATCCGGAGACCTTCGCCCGCGAATATTCGCTGTCATGGACCAGTTCGCAGGTGCAGCTCTATCATATCGGCATCAAGCCCGCCGAAGCTGCCGATTACCAGAAGGTGGCCGCCTATCTGCTCTATCCGGAGCGGACATTGCGCCAGCCACCGGAGACTATCGCCAGCGGCCTCGGTAGGCAGTCCGACCTGTGGCCGATGTCGATTTCCGGCGATTATCCGATCTTCGCGCTGCGCATCGACAACGAAGCCGACCTCGACGTGTTGCGCGGTGTGCTGCGCGCGCAGGAATACTGGCGCTCGAAGGGCCTCACTGTCGATGTCGTTGCGGTTAACGAGCGCGCCTTCTCCTATGCGCAGGATACACAGCGCGCCATCGACTGGATCGTGGAAGGTTTCCGCGCCCGTGGCGGCGGTCAGCCGCACATCTTCGCGGTGCGCCGCGACCAGATGAGCGACGAAAGCTACAACACGCTGCTCGCCTCGGCGCGCATCGTCATGCATGCACAGAATGGCTCGCTGGCCGAGCAACTCCGTCGCAGCGAGGAAATCACCGTCGATCTGGCCGCGCGCGACGCCAAGACCGCCATTGGCGGTCAGGCTTCGGCGCAGATGTCCGCTCAGGGGCTCGGCGCTGCGGGTCTTGCGCCTGTCGCCATCGAACGCGGGACGGAAGAACGCCGTCCTGTGGTCAAGCCTGTGGTGAACCGTCCTGCGCCGTCCGGTGACGATCTTCGATTCTGGAACGGCTATGGCGGCTTTGCCGAGGATGGCTCCTATGTGGTGCGCATCAACAATCGCACCAACACGCCGCATCCATGGATCAATGTGATCGCCAATCCGAATTTCGGGTTCCATGTCTCGGCGGAAGGTTCGGCCTTCACCTGGGCAGGCAACAGCCGCGATTATCAGCTCACCCCATGGGCGAACGATCCGGTCACGAACCGTCCGGGCGAGGCGATCTATATCCTCGACCGTGAAACGGGCCGCACCTTTGCGCCGACGGCAAGCGTGCTGCGCGATGAGGCGGTGACCTATGAAGCGCGTCATGGCCACGGCTATTCGAGCTTCGGGGCACAGCATGGCGAGCTGGCACTTGATCTCACCCACATCGTGGATGCGGACAAGCCGGTGCGTCTGTCGCGCCTGACCGTCACCAATAACGGGCGCTCCAAGCGCAAGCTGCGCGTCTATGGCTACGTGGAATGGGTGCTGGGCAATGCCCGCTCCAAGAACGTGCCTTTCATCGTACCTTCGCAGGACGAGGAACTGGGCGCGCTCTTTGCCGGCAATCCGTATCATCCGGACAAGTCCGGGCAGATTGCCTTCTTTGCTGCAACCGAAAAGCCGCAATCCGTCACTGCCGACCGCAGCGAATTCATCGGCACCACCGGTTCGGTGGATAAACCGGAAGTCGTGCTGGCTGGCAAGGCGCTTTCGGGTACGGTTGAGGCAGGCCGCGACCCCTGTGCCGCGCTTGCCCTCGATATCGAAGTCGGACCGGGTGAAGCGCGCGAGATCGTCTTCCTGCTCGGCAATGCTGCCGATCAGAAACAGGCAAAGGCGCTGATCGCCGAGACCCGCAAGGCCTCCTTCGGCGACAGGCTTGCTGCCGCCAAACAGCAGTGGGAATGCCTGTTCGATCGCGTTCAGGTGAAGACGCCAGACCCGGCTTTCGACCTTCTGGTCAATGGCTGGCTGCCCTATCAGGCGATCGCCTGCCGCATATGGGCCCGCGCTGCCTTCTATCAGGCAAGTGGCGCTTTCGGCTTCCGCGATCAGTTGCAGGACACGCTGTCGCTGCTTCTGATCGATCCGACGCTTGCCCGCGCGCAGATCCTCAATGCCGCGTCGCGCCAGTTCCCTGAAGGCGATGTTCAGCATTGGTGGTTGCCGGCAACGGGTGCAGGCGTCCGCACGCTGATCTCGGACGATGTCGTCTGGCTTGGCTATGGTGCCTCACTTTATGTCGAGACGACGGGCGACCGCTCGATTCTCGATGAAAAGCTGCCGTTCCTCGAAGGGCGCAAGCTGGAGGACGGCGAACATGATGCCTTCTATCAGCCGGAAATCTCCGAGAAGACGGCAAGCCTTTATGAGCATTGCGCCCTGGCGCTCGACCTTGCGGTGGAACGCACCGGCAAGCACGGCCTGCCGCTGATCCTTGGCGGCGACTGGAACGACGGCATGAACCTCGTCGGCGTGAAGGGAGAGGGCGAGAGCGTGTGGCTCGGCTGGTTCCTCGCCTATACGCTCGGCAAGTTCATCCCGATTGCCGAAGCACGCAAGGACAAGAAGCGCGTCGATATCTGGAAAGCGCATCTGGAAAGTCTGACCGAAGCCCTCGACCGCGATGGTTGGGATGGCCAGTGGTATCGCCGTGGTTTCTACGACAATGGCGCGCCGCTTGGCTCGAAGGACAGCGATGAATGCCAGATTGATGCCATCGCGCAATCGTGGAGCGTGCTGTCCGGTGTTGCCGATCCGAAGCATGCCGAACAGGCGATGGCTTCGCTTGAAAAATACCTGCTGGATGATGAAGGCGAATTGCTGCGTCTCTTCACGCCGCCTTTCGACAGGACCATTCAGGAGCCGGGCTATATCAAGGGCTATCCGCCGGGCGTTCGTGAAAATGGCGGCCAATACACGCACGGCGCGACCTGGGCCATCATGGCGCTCGCCCGCATGGGCAAGACGGCTGAAGCATGGCGTCTGTTCTCGCTCATCAGCCCGGTCAGCCATGGCCGCAACCCGGATATCTACCGCGTCGAACCTTATGTGATCGCAGCCGACATCTATTCCGTCGAGCCGCGTCGCGGACAGGGCGGCTGGACCTGGTACACCGGCTCCGCTGGCTGGTTCTACCGCGTTGCGACGGAGGGTATCCTCGGCGTCACAAAACGCGGCGACCGCCTCCATCTCGATCCGGCCTTGCCGCCGGAATGGGACGGCTATGAAGCGGAACTTCGCTTCGGCGAAGCCCTCTACCGCGTCAAGGTTGTGGCCGGTGCTAAAGACAAGGTGGTCAAGCTCAACGGTCGCAAGGTCGGCAAGCCGGAAGAAGGCGTGCCGATCAAGCCGGACGGCGAACATGAAATCGTCGTAGAGCTTCCCAAACAGAAGTGAACCGATTAAAAAGGCGGGTGAAAACCCGCCTTTTGCACGACTCGGCGAAGTAAAGCCGGATGTTTGTGCTATCGGAAACATGCTTTTTCTGGAGGCCGTCATGGCCAAGACTGATATTGCGCGCCGCGTCTACAATCACGCATGGAAGCTCGATCCCATCGTCCGCAGCCTTCTGGATACGGACTTCTACAAGCTTCTGATGCTGCAGATGATATGGGGTCTTTACCCCAAGGTGGATGCAACCTTCTCGCTCATCAATCGCACAACCTCCGTGCGCCTTGCCGATGAGATCGATGAGGGCGAATTGCGTGCGCAGCTCGACCATGCCCGCACGCTGCGTTTTTCCAAGAAGGAAATGATCTGGCTGGCGGGTAACAGTTTCTATGGCCGCAAGCAGATTTTCCAGCCCGAGTTCCTGAACTGGCTGCACGATTTCCAGCTTCCGGAATACGATCTGCGCCGCAAGGACGGCCAGTACGAGCTGCATTTCCATGGACCGTGGTCGCACACGACCATGTGGGAAATTCCCGCACTTGCCATTATCAACGAGCTGCGTTCGCGCGCGGCGATGAAGAACCTCGGACCGTTTTCGCTCGACGTGCTTTATGCGCGCGCCAAGGCGAAGATGTGGAGCAAGGTCGAACGCCTGCGCCAGCTTCCCGGCCTGAAGATTTCCGACTTCGGTACGCGCCGACGCCATTCCTTCCTGTGGCAGCGCTGGTGCGTCGAAGCGCTGAAGGAAGGCATCGGCGATGCCTTTACCGGCACCAGCAATGTGCTTCTGGCCATGGATACCGATCTTGAAGCGCTTGGCACCAATGCGCATGAATTGCCGATGGTGCTGGCAGCACTCGCCAAGAATGACGAGGAACTGCGCTCAGCCCCTTATCGCGTGCTGCAGGACTGGAACCGTTACTATGGCGGCAATCTTCTGATTGTTCTGCCCGATGCTTTCGGCACGGCTGCCTTCCTGCGCAACGCGCCGGACTGGGTTGCCGACTGGACCGGCTTCCGCCCCGACAGCGCCCCGCCCATCGAAGGCGGCGAGCGCATCATCGAATGGTGGAAGTCACGCGGCAAGGACCCGCGTGAAAAGCTGCTGATCTTTTCCGACGCGCTTGACGTGGACACGATCGAGGAGACTTACCGTCACTTCGAAGGGCGTGTGCGCATGAGCTTCGGCTGGGGCACCAATCTCACCAATGATTTTGCAGGCTGCGCCCCGAAGGAAATCGAAGGGCTGAATGCGATTTCGCTCGTCTGCAAGGTGACCGATGCCAACGGCCATCCGGCGGTCAAGCTTTCCGACAATCCGCAAAAGGCGACCGGCGACCCCAAGGAAGTGGCGCGTTATCTCAAGTTCTTCGGAAATGAGGAGCGGGTAGAGCAGCTCGTCCGCGTGTGACGAGCTGCAACGAGCGATTAAAACGCGTTTCGATCTGACTGGATCAGATCGGCGCCCTAATCTTTTGTTTTGACGCACATCTTTTCTGATCGAAGCAGGATCAGAAATCAGTCCAGTGGACTGATTTCCCTGCGTAGGCGTTTCACCCTTTTCGGGATGCGCTCTATTCCATCAACCGTGCGGTGCCGGAAACGCGGATAGAGCCGCCACGCTCATTGCCGATCTGGGCTCGTAAGTGTGATGGGCTGCCCATATCCTCACCCTGAAAGACTTCGATCTCGCCGCCATGCGGCCAGCCGCTATCACGCAGATAGGCGGCAAAGGCCGCTGTGGCCGCACCAGTCGCCGGGTCTTCATAAACCCCGCCGGATGCAAACGGGTTGCGGCTGTGGAAGCGCTTCGGCGTTTCCGAATAGATGAGCAGGATCGTCGTCCAGCCCTGACGCTTCATCAGGATGCGTCCGCGCGCCATGTCATAATGCATTGAAGCCAGCTTTTCGCGTGAACGAAGCGGAAGCACGATATGGTCCGCCCCGGCATGGATCAGGGCCGGTGCCAGACCGGGTGCCAGATCGTCCTTTTCGAAACTGAACAGTGCCAGAGCCTGTTCCACTTCGGCATCGTTGGCTGCGCGCTGGCGCGTCGGCGGCGATTGCAGGCTGGCTGCAAACAGCTCGCCTTCCTTGCGGCCTTCGACGCTGATGTCACTATTATTAAGCTTGAGTGTGAAACTCCCATCGCCCATGCGCATGGCTAACGCGGCGCCAAGAGCAATAGTGGCATGGCCGCAGAACGGCACTTCCATTTCCGGCGCAAAATAGCGAACGCGCCAGCTATCGCCCTCCGGCGCAGCAAAGGCGGTTTCGGAAAAGCCCACATCCTTTGCGATTTTCTGCATATCCTGCGGGGAGGGGAGGCGATCGGCGATCAACACTCCAGCGGGATTGCCGCCCTGATTGCCTTGCGAAAAGGCAGCAATGCGCAACACGTCCATGGTTTCTCCTCGCCAGTCTGATTCGTGTCCCGCCCACCCCTATAAAAGGCGTGAAATGTGGCTGGTCAAGCAGTCTGTCGGCTAGCGGAAACTATCAACAGCATAGGTCGTTCCATCTCCTCCGACAGTGCTGGCCATGCCGCGATCTGCTCTGGCGACGGATGCCATTCCTCCAGCCGGCTGATGGCAAATCCGGCCTCAATCAGCGCATTGACGGAGGTGCTGAGGCGGCGGTGATATTTAATGACACCCTCTGCCAGCCAATCGGTTCGCCTTTCACCTTCCACTGCATAATGATCGACCAGCCAGCGCTTCTGGCCGTTGCCTTCCTCGATCCAGCCCGGCGTAAGCGGCGCCATGAAGATCGGATGCTCAATCGTGAAAACAATGCGACCTTCTGGCCGCAAAGCCGCATGGATCGCTTTCAAAAGACGCGGGAAGTCGCGGATATAGTGAAAAGCCAGGGAGCTGTAGACGAGATCGAAGCTTGCTTCTGGCAGTTCCAGCCCTTCCATATCCGCCTGAATATAGCGAACGGCATCGTCCGGCGTGTCGCGGCGCGCGCGTTCGAGCATGTTTTCTGAAAGGTCGTAGCCGATGACGGATGCAGCACCCTGTTCGCGGGCATAGCGGCAAAACCAGCCGAAACCGCAACCGAGATCGGCAACATCACGACCGGTCAGATCGGGCACAAGTGAACGGACAAGTGGCCATTCAGGCGCGCCTTCCAGCCCATGCACGGAACGTGGCAATTGGCTGTAAGCGGCGAAGAAGTCTTCGCGATCATAAATATTCTGGGCCATGGTCTATCGTTCGGTCAGTGCGAGTTTTGCCCCGAGCGCGACGAAGGCGGCAGCAAAGCTGCGGCGCATCCATGCAAGCACAGCGGGGCGCGAGATGATCTGGTTACGGACGGCGGCTGCGAATACACCGTAGAACGCAAACACCACGAATGTCATGGCCATGAAAACGAGAGACAGTTCCACCATGCGGGCAACCGTCCCGCCCTGTTGCGTATTTACGAATTGCGGCAGGAAGGCAAAGAAGAATATCGACAGTTTGGGGTTCAGCAGATTGACCAGAATTGCCGACCAGATGACCTCACGGTCCGAACGCGGTGCGTCATCGGTTTCGATCTTCAATGTGCCATGCTCCCTGAGCGTCATCCACGCCATATAGAGCAGATAGGCGACGCCTGCATATTTGATGATCTCGAAGGCGAGTGCGCTGGCATGGAGCAAGGCCGCCAGCCCTGTCACGGCAGCCAGCATATGCGGCACGATGCCGAGTGTGCAGCCGAGCGCGGCGATGATCGAGGCCCGTGCACCACGAGACAGTCCTGCCGCAAGCGTTACCAGCACGCCAGTGCCGGGGGAGGCGACAATGATGAAGGATGTCAGCAGAAATTCGATGCTCATGATGCTCTGGACTCCTGTTCGGACCTTGTCGGAAAAGGCCGACACAGACCGGACGCATCATGTCACGGCTTTGCCGTGCGTCAATCCTTCATCTCATGCGCCCATGGCGGGTTTGCACCTGCGCGCGAGACAGTCACCGCAGCAGCCCGGACCCCGAGCGCAACAGCGGAATGGATCTGGTCTTCGGTCAGTTCGGCAAGTGCGTCCTTGTCGAGAAGGCCCTGATTGTGAAGGCTGGCAAGAATGCCCGCATTGACCGTGTCGCCCGCGCCAACAGTGTCGATCACGTCCACTTTCACACCCGGCACGCGCACGGTTGCCTTGGCCGTATAGGCGTCGGCGCCATGCGCGCCCTTGGTGATGACCACCAGTTTCGGTCCAAGCTTCAGCCATTCGGCGGCGATTTCGTCGTGGCTGCCCTTTTCGCCGAACCAGGCGAGGTCTTCGTCTGAAAGTTTTACGATATCGGCGAGCGCGATCATGCGCTTCATACGCGCCAGATGTTTCTCGCGGTCGGTGATGAAGCTTGCACGGATATTCGGGTCGAGGAACATGACCCGCCTTGGTGCCTCGCGCGTCATCAACGCTTCATAGATGCTGCCGCACGGTTCGGAAATCAGGCTGATGCAGCCGAACAGCATGGTATCGATGGCGTCATCGACATAGGGCATATCGCTCTCGGTCAACATGCGGCCTGCGGTGTTTTCATCGTAGAAGGCGTAACGTGCTTGTCCGTCGACCAGACGCACGAAAGCCAGGGTCGTTGGCCGATCCGAGATTGCGGCAAAGGAATAATCGACATTGGATCGCGCCAGATTATCGCGCAGCACTTCCCCAAAAAAATCAGATGAAATACCAGAGAAGAAACCGGTTGGAACATCAAGACGTCCAAGCGCGATGGCCGTGTTGAAGACGGAGCCACCTGCGAAAGGCTGGAACGCGGTTTCGCCCGCTGCGGTTTCTCGTGGCAGCATGTCGATCAGGGATTCACCGCAGCAAAGGATCATGAAGGCACAACTCAGTTGTTAAATCGATTGAAACAGAGATAAGCACAAAAGCGCGGAGAATTTCAATCTCCGCGCTTTGTATGAATGTCAGACGTGCTGGCCGCCATTGATGTGAATTTCCGATCCCGTCACATAGGACGAAGCCTCGGAGCAAAGGAAGTAGATCGTTTCCGCCACTTCCGATGTTTTGCCGAGGCGACGCATCGGAAGCTGTTCCACCAGCTTGTCGGTTCCCGGCGAAAGGATCGCCGTATCGATTTCGCCGGGCGCAATGGCATTGACGCGGATGCCATAAGGCCCAAAGTCGGACGCCATTTCGCGGGTCAGGGCAGCAAGTGCGGCCTTTGAGGTTGCATAGGCTGTTCCGGCAAACGGATGCACGCGGCTACCCGCGATCGAGGTCACGTTGACGACCGAGCCATGTGCAGCTTCCAGTTCCTTGAACAGGCCGCGCGCCAGCATGATCGAGGCCAGGAAATTGACCTGAAACACATCGCGCCAGACTGCCATGGGCGTTTCGATGGAATTCATGCGGCGCCCGCCCTCCGCCTTCGGCGAAATGCCTGCATTGTTGACCAATGCATGAAGCTTGCTGCCATCGGCTTCGAGACGGCGGCGGATTTCGGCGATTGCCTTGCCGACATCTTCCTGATCGGCCAGATCGACCTTGATGTGATCTTCCGGACCTGCGGGCCACGGGCAATTGTCGGAAAAATCCTGTCGCGAGCAGGTTATGACGCGCCACCCGGCACGCGAAAAACGCTTCACCGTCGCATGGCCGATGCCACGGCTGGCACCGGTCAGGACCAGAGTTTTACGTTCGGTATCCACCTTGGGAGTGTCGGAACCGGCAACGTCTGTTTTGGTGACTTGGGACATGAAAACCTCGCTCTCCAATCTTGAATAGACCAAGCCGCTCAAGATTTCGAGGGGAATTAAAGCGCATTCCGAAAAGTGTGAAACGGTTTTCGGAAACGATGCGCTCTGGTGAAACGCGCTTGCGCGAGTTTGCTTTGAAGCTGGTGGTTCACAGGATCACGCGTAAAGGCCGCCGGCGGCGGCCCTTGCTGGCTGGTTCTATTGCGAATTGCCCATGATGATATCGAGCAGTGTCGTGGATTTTCCTGACTGCTGCTGCCCGCCGCCCACATCACCGGGCGGCATCGGGCGGTAGTTGTCATTGGAATTAGCCGGGTATGTCGCGGCGCCGGGCTGTTCGGCGAGCGGGCGTCCCGTTTCACTCGACTGCTGGATGCTGTTGCGAGCCGTGGAATCCGGCGCAGGCGGCCAGTAACCGTCATCGTCGTTCCCCGCCATTGGCTGATTGCCATAGGGGTCTTGCGGCATCATGCCGGGATCGTAAGGCGCATTCGGATCGATACCGTCGCTGCCGCCGGGGACAACGTTCTGAATGTCGTAATGGCCGGGCAGTTCGGCGACCGGCACGCCCTTGTGCGCTTCTTTCATGAAGCTTTTCCAGGCAGCAACCGGCAAGGTCGCGCCGAACACGCGCTTCATACCCTTGCCATCATCATTTCCGAACCACACGCCGGTCGTGAGATTGGCCGTATAGCCGACAAACCATGCATCGCGGAAATTCTGGCTGGTGCCGGTCTTGCCTGCGGCGGGCCAGCCGAAGGCAGCTCGCTTTGCCGTCCCGTCTTCCACCGTGCGCCGCAGCATGGCATTCATCATGCCGACATTGCGCTCATCGATGACGCGTGGACCGACGCCGTCTTCCTTCTGGTAAAGTACCTTGCCGTCCGAATCCGTCACCTTGGTGATGAAATAGACGGGCGCGCGATAGCCGCCATTGGCAAACGGCACATAGGCGTCCGTCAGTTCCAGCAGCGTCACTTCCGATGTACCCAGCGCCAGCGAGGCATTGGCTTCAAGTTTCGACTGCACGCCGAGCCGATGCGCGGTGTCGATCACGGTTTGCGGACCGACTTCCATCACGAGCTGCGCGGCAACGGAGTTCAGCGAGTGAGAAAGGGCGGTGGCGAGTGTCACCTGTCCCATATATTTGCCGTTGTCGTTACTCGGCGTCCACTTGCCGATGCGGACGGGAGCATCATTGCGCACCGAATCCGGTGTGCGGCCCTGTTCAAGCGCCGTCAGATAAACGAAGGGCTTGAAGGAGGATGCGGGCTGGCGATGGGCATCGGTGACACGGTCGAACTGGCTTGTGGCATAATCCACGCCACCGACCATGGCGCGAACCGCGCCCGTGCTATCTATGGAAACGAGCGCACCCTGGCTGGCATTCATCTTTTTGCCATTCTGGGAAATCTGGTCCTTGATTGCCTCTTCACCGGCGCGCTGCAGGTTGAGATCGATGGTGGTCTGGACGGTGATGTCTTCCTTCGCTTCACCGATCAGTTCGGGGAGTTCCGCCACTACCTTATCAGCGACATAGTTTTCCGAACCTTGCCAATAGGATGGCGCGCGTGTCATCGGTTCGCTTTCGGCGATAGCCATCTGGCTGTCGTCGATCATACCTTCCTGACGCATCGCGCCCAGCACCAGCTTGGCACGTGCGGCGGCGGCTTCCGGATCGCGGGCAGGCGACAGGCGCGACGGTGCCTTCAGAAGACCGGCAAGGGTTGCCGCCTCCATCAGATTCACATCCTTGGCCGATTTGTTGAAATAGCGTCGCGAGGCAGCATCGACACCGAAGGCGCCGGATCCGAGATAGACCCGGTTCAGATACATCTCCAGAATCTGATCCTTGGTATATTTGTGCTCGAGCCACAGCGCGAGCATGACTTCCTGCACCTTGCGCTCCAGTGTGCGGTCGGGAGAAAGAAACAGGTTTTTGGCAAGCTGTTGGGTGAGTGTGGAGCCCCCCTGAACCGCGCGGCCCGAAACCAGATTGGTTACAACAGCGCGGGCAAGACCGATGGGATCGATGCCAAAATGCGAATAGAAGCGTCGGTCCTCGATGGCGATGACGGCCTTCGGGATAAAGGGCGACATTTCATGCAAGCCCACGGCCTCGCCGCCGGTCGTCCCGCGATTGGCGATCAGGTTTCCGTTGACATCGACGATGCGTACATTTGGCGGACGATCCGGAATGGTCCAGTCGGTCGTCGGCGGCATCTTGGCTGCGAAATAGACCAGCATGCCTGCAAAGGCGATGCTGCCCCAGAGACCAAGCACGAGGCACCAGTAGATCGAGCGACGCAGAAAGCCGAAAAAGCCACGCGGCTTCTTCTTGCCGCGTCGCGAGGAGCGCGGTTCCGGTTCGTCGGATTGCTTGCGTCGGCGCTGCTGTGCGCGAGCCATGCGGTCCTCCTCGTCGACGCGAAAAACCTCGTCATCTTTTTTCTCTTCGCCACCGAAGGAAGGTTCGATGCGCCGGTTTTTATCGTCACGCGATGCCATGTCAGCCTGGATCCGCCCACCCGTTTGCCGGTCCTGTCGTGATGCAGACCGGTCATTTTGAAGAATGTTTGCGTGCTTTACGGGATTCTGTGCCGCAAAAGCAAATAAGGGCCTAATCCGGTGCAGGGTAAATGCGGCAGTTTAAAGGGACGTAAATCATCCATGCACAAAAAAGGCCCCGCAGGAGCGGAGCCTTTCTCGTCGTTTTAAGCCTGATTGTGCTTAGAACTTGTAAGCGACGCCCAGGCGGATATCGTTGGTCTTGAACGAACCGCGGGTATTGACGTTGCCGAGACCGAAATCCTTGTTGCCGAAATCGGTGTAACGATATTCGAGGCGAAGCAGAACATTGTCGGTTGCAGCGTAATCAACGCCGGTGCCGATAGTCCAACCGGTCAGGGTCTTGTTGCTGTCATAGCTGCTGCCGCCGATGTTGAGCGAGTTCTTCACGCCACCGAAGGCAACACCACCGGCAATGTAAGGCATGAAGCGATCAACGGCATAGCCAGCGCGTGCGCGAACGGCACCCGACCACCGCAGTTTCGTTTCAGCCGAGGTCTGAACAGCGCTGCCATTCGAGATATAGTCATGCGACTTCTTCAGGTCGTTATAGTCGAAGTTGCCGTCGACGCCGAGAATGACGTTGTTGCCCATGTCGAAGTTATAACCGGCATAGACGCCGCCGATAAAGCCATTTGGCTTGAATTCGCTGGACTGGCCGTTGTTCTTGTCGTCCAGCTTGGCGCGGCCCCAGCCCCAACCAACTTCACCACCGATGTAAGCACCGCCCCATGAGAAGGCTGGAGCTGCCATCGGAGCAGGTTCCTGCGCAACGATTGCGTCTGCTGCATAAGCACCGGTGCTTGCGATGACTGCGAGCAGGGATGCGCCTAGTAAAATTCTGAACTTCATCGAAAACTCCTATAAAATATGTTCGATATGGATCGGTATATAGTATTGCGACCCGGCAATGTATGTAACATTATGGCAACATAAATTTAGTTTAGGATTCAATTAATTTACTAACTAATCTGTAGAATAGTAAATAAAGACAAAGCTGAATATGTTCTTTCTATATGCTTTAGTGTATAATAAAAATTACCGCAATAAATTTAGGTTCTGATCGACAAAAAAAGGCCCCGCAAAGCGGGGCCCTTTTTCTAGATGTGTTCAACCAGAATTAGAACTTGTATGCGACGCCGAGGCGAACTTCGTTCGTCTTGAAGTCCTGATTGATGTTCAGGCCACCGAAGTCGATGTCCTTGTCGCCATAGTCGGTGTAGCGATATTCAAGGCGAACAATCAGATTGTCGGTCGCGGCATAGTCGACGCCAGCACCTGCGGTCCAGCCGGTAAGCGTCTTGCTTTCGGAGAAGCTGCCAATGCCATCAATGCTACCGCTGTTCTTGATGTTGCCGAAGGCCACACCACCGGCGATGTAAGGCATGAAACGATCAACTGCATAACCGACACGAGCGCGAACCGCACCCGACCAGCGAAGCTTGGTTTCAAAATCGCCGACTGCAAGATCGCCGTTATAAACATCAATGTCCTTGGAGACGTCATTATAGGTCACGTCACCATCGATACCGAGCACAATGCTGTTGCCAAGATCGAAGTTATAGCCAGCATAGATGCCGCCGAGGAAACCATCTGGCTTGACGTTGCCGTAGCTGTAGAGATCGCCATCGAAATTCGACTTGCCCCAGCCGTAGCCGATCTGGCCACCGATGTAGGCACCGTTCCAGGTAAAGGACGGAGCGACCACAACCGGAGCTGGTTCCTGTTCGATGACGGCGTCGGCAGCCTTCGCGCCTGTAGTGGCCACAAGGGCGACAGTCGATGCAAGAAGAAGGGCCTTGAGCTTCATGATAAACCTCCTGAAGGAAAGTCTCAGAACCAATATTTGTCCCTAATATAAGCGATTACTGTCAAAAGTCTGTAGCAAACGGGACACATCAAGAGGAATGTCGACTGGGCGATACACGTTCCCGTGAGTGCCTTGTGAGGCGTCTCGATAGCAGTCCGCGCGATATGGCGCAGGTTCTATAGTATGTCATTCCGCCGTCATTCGCGTTATAGAAAACAGCAGAAGTGGTGGGGAAACGGAAATGCATGACACAAAGAGCGCAACCGGGCGGGTCGACTGGGTCGATATTGCCAAGGGTATCTGCATCATCTTCGTTGTCATGATGCACTCGACGCTCGGCGTGGAGAAGGTAGCCGGGGCGCAAGGCTGGATGCATTATGTGGTCGCCTTCGCCAAGCCTTTCCGCATGCCGGATTTCTTCATGATATCAGGCCTGTTTCTCAGCCTCGTCATCGACCGGCCATGGCGGCGTTATCTCGACCGCAAGGTTGTGCACTTTCTCTATTTCTACATTCTCTGGCTGACGATCCAGTTCGCATTCAAGGCGCCGGGCATTGCCAGCGAAGCCGGAATTTCCGGTGTGCTGAGTGCCTATCTGATGGCTTTCATTGAGCCGTTCGGAACGCTCTGGTTCATCTATATCCTCCCCGTCTTCTTTATTGCGACGCGGCTTTTGAAGCGCGTGCCGGTCGGCGTGACCTTTGCAGCGCTGGCGGTGCTTGAAATCCTGCCCGTGCACACTGGCTGGGTAATGATTGACGAATTCTGCTCGCGTTTCGTTTATTTCTTCGCCGGCTATGCCTTCGCACCGGCCATCTTCAAAATCGCCGACTGGCTGCGCCAGCGCCCGCTCGTCGGCATTGCCGGGCTGCTCGTCTGGGGGCTTGTCGAATATAAGCTTGTCTTCATGCCGGTGCCGGAAAGCCTCTCGTCGTTGATCGCTCCGGCCAGTGATCTTCTGAACGGGCGCGGCGCAATCAGCGATCTGCCGGTTGTATCGCTTTTGTTGGGGCTGGTGGGCGCGCTGGCGATTATTTCCGTTTCGTCGCTTCTCAGCCTGCTGTCAGCCAGAAACTGGCTACACCGAGGCTTGAGCTGGCTCGGTGCGCATTCGATTGTCGTCTATCTGGCTTTCTTCCTGCCGATGGCCATTGCCCGCACTGTGCTGTTGAAACTCGGCATCGGCGATATCGGTACAGTCTCGCTTCTGACGACAGCAAGCGGCGTGATTGGCCCGGTCATTCTTTATGGACTTGTCCAGTGGAGCGGCTATGGGCAGTTTTTGTTCCGCCGTCCCGGCTGGGCCTATATCGATCAGGCGCCGCAAAAGAAAACGGCGGCTGTTGCCGCCGTTTGATTTCATCACGAATGTGCAAAAATATCGTCTTCCGGCCAGCCCATCAGATCAAGTTCCGAGCGCGTCGGCAGGAATTTGAAGCAGGCTTCGGCCTGTTTTGCGCGGCCATCGCGTTCCAGCCGCTGTTCCAGAACAGCCTTCAGGCGATGCAGATAGAGCACGTCTGAAGCTGCATATTCGAGCTGCGCCTGCGAGAGAATATCCGCTGCCCAGTCCGATGATTGCTGCTGTTTGGAAATCGATACGTCGAGAAGCTCGTTGCAAAGCTCTTTCAGACCGTGGCGGTCCGTATAGGTGCGGGTGAGCTTCGATGCGATCTTTGTGCAGAACACAGGCTGCGGCATGGTGCCGAAAGCGTGCGCCAGCACCGCCAAGTCGAAACGGCCGAAATGAAAGATCTTGGTGATCGAGCGATCCTTCAGAAGCTTGACCAGATTGGGGGCCTTCTTCTGACCGGCTTCAATCTGGATCACGTCCGCCGTGCCGTCGCCGGGTGAAATCTGCACCACGCAGAGCCGGTCGCGATGCGGGTTCAGGCCCAGCGTCTCGGTATCGATGGCGACCGCATCGACCTGATAATGATCGAGGTTCGGCAGATCGTTTTTATGAAAACGGATGGTCATTCAGTTGTCCTTGTTTCGCGGCAGTTGCCGCCGTAATGCGGGCCTGTTTAGCGGCGACAGCCGCCATAATGCGAGCCCTACTTGGCGGCGATAGCCGCCATAATGCGAGCCCAGGAGCGCTGGCCCTTATGGAAGGAATTCAGCTCATATTTTTCATTGGGCGAATGGATGCGATCATCTTCGAGGCCAAAGCCCACGAGCAGCGATTCCATACCGAGGAACTTGTCGAAGTCGCCGACAATCGGGATAGAGCCGCCCATGGCGATCAGCACGGCTGGCTTCGGCCATTCGTCGGAAAGTGCATCTTTGGCCTTGGAAACAAGCGGGGAATCGTAGGGTAGCTGGATGGCTGGTGAGCCACCATGCGGATGGAATTCGACCGAGCAATCGGCTGGCAGACGTTCCTTGACAAAAGCGCGGAAGGCTTCGCGGATTTTGACCGGATCCTGCTTGTGGACGAGACGGAACGAAACCTTTGCCGAAGCTTCCGCCGCGATCACGGTCTTGAAGCCTTCGCCGGTATAACCGCCGGTGATCCCGTTGACTTCCGCAGTTGGGCGCGCCCATGTCAGTTCCAGAACGCTGCGGCCTTTTTCGCCGGATGGAATGGAAAGACCGATCGGGCCAAGGAAGTTCTCAGCCGTGCGGCCAAGGCTCTCCCATGATTTCAGAATCTGCGTTGGCGTTTCTTCCACACCTTCATAAAAGCCTGGCACAGTGATGCGCCCGGCTTCGTCGTGAAGGTCGGCCAGAATCTTGGCCAGGATGTGGATCGGGTTTGCTGCAGCGCCACCGAAGAAGCCGGAATGCAGATCGCGGTCGGCAGCCTTGATGACGATTTCCTCGCCGACGAGGCCGCGCAGCCCGACGCTGATGGCAGGTGTTTCCGTGTCCCACATGGAGGTGTCGCAGACCAGTGCCACATCGGCTTTCAGTTCCGCCTTGTTTGCATCGAGGAATGGCTTCAGCGACGGCGAACCGGATTCTTCCTCGCCTTCGAACAGCAGCGTCACCTTGACGGGCAGATTGCCATTGATCGCCTTATAGGCGCGGCAGGCTTCCACAAAGGTCATGAGCTGGCCCTTGTCGTCGGACGTGCCGCGACCGGTCAGGATCTTGCGACCGTTACCCACTTCCTTGATCGCAGGATCGAAAGGATCGTTTTCCCAAAGATTCAGCGGATCGACAGGTTGTACGTCATAATGACCATAGAACAACACATGCGGCGCATCGGGCGTGGCGCCGTCATGATGTGCAACCACCATCGGATGGCCCGGCGTGTCGCGCACGCTGGCATCAAAGCCAATCGATTTGAGATCGGCGACAAGCCATTCCGCAGCTTTGCGGCAATCGGCCTTGTAGGCTGGGTCAGTCGAAATCGACTTGATCCGCAGCAGTTCGAACAGACGATCCAGGCTTTGGTCGAGATTGGCGTCGAGATGGGTGAGGACTTTGTCGAGCGATGGCGCAGACGATTGCTGGGACATGAAAACTTCCTGACGAGTCGTAACGTAAACTGGCGGCACACTACAACCAGCGTTTCCTGCTGGAAACCCAATTTGCAAGCAGTTTCGGCAAATTGAAGTCATTTGTCAGGGTGAAAGACTTTCGCGGCGGCTGACGTTCAGGAGGAAGATCAGCAATGCAAAAATTGCCGGCTCGCGCCAGACAATCGGCGCGAAAGCTGTCCAGAAGGTTTCCGCAAATGCCAGCAAGGCTGCACCGCCCGCTGAAGCAAGTGGAGAGAAGTAGCCGCCCACCGCGCCGATCATCAGTATTTTGAGGCCAAGTAGCAATCCATCGCCGGAACTCATCGTGCCGTAATAAGCCGTCATCAGAATGCCCGACAGGGCGGCGACCAGCACGGCGCCCATATAGGCGGCGAGAAAGACACGTCCCGCATTAACCCCGCACAGTTGCGCAGCCAGCACATCATCGCGAACCGCCCGCCAGTTACGGCCGAAGCGGGTGCGCTGCAAGGCAAAGCTGCCGGTCAGCACGATGGAAGCCATCACAAGCGTATTGGTGATTTGCATCGTGGTCAGTACGACCGCCTTGTCGCCCTCGCCCCAGAAGGTGATCTTGTCCGGCAACAAGGGCGGCAGCCAGAGGCTCCTCGATCCGGCGGCGAGACGAACGCTTTCCATCAGCACCACGGCCACACCCAATGCCGCTACCATTGCCATATTGGGCGATGCCCGGCTGAGTGGCCGCATGACGAAGCCCACAATTACTGCTCCAGCCGCAAGTGTGTAAAAAAGTGCCCCGACAACGCCGACGCCAATCGCGGCGGGTAAAACCAGCCAGAGTCTGCTCCAGCCAAACGCCGTGAAAATGAGAAGAAGCTGACCGGAAAAGGCTACCAGCGCGCCATAGCTGATATCCGCTCGTTTGATGACTGCGAAGCTCAGCGCATAACCGAAAGCCAGCATGGCATAGGTTGCAGCCAGCGGCACTGCATTGGCGAATTGCTGCAAGAGGTAGGCCATGCATATGCCCTCCATCCTCGTTTAGATTATAACTGTCAAAATAAGTTTTACCAGTTATAATACAGCATGAATTTTTCCTGGACCTCTCATCGCTTTTCCGGCGGTGCACTGGCACTGGATATTGCCAACAGTGTCATCCTGCGCCACGACGCGACGCGCAGCGTGGATCGTTTTGCCGAGCCGGATAATCTGAAAAGCTTTGCCTCCGCAGTGGAAAGGTTTTGCGCGGAGAAAGGCCTGCCTTTGCCGCTTGCTTCGGTCGAGCCTGAAAATCTGCGCCGGTTTCTTTCGCTGCGTGAAGCCATTGATGGTTATTTTCGGGCCTTTGTTCGTGGCAAGGACGATGACCGGCTGCTGGCCGATCTTCTCGAATGCGTAGCCGATGTCCTGCGCCACACCACATCGCCCATGGCGCTGGAGACGGCTGCCGCGCATTCGGCGCTCAGGCTTATGGCAACATGCCAGTCAGGAGCCGATGCGGATCGCCTGAAACTCTGCGCCAATTGCGGCTGGCTTTTCCTCGATCAGAGCCGCAATCGCAGCCGGGTCTGGTGCGACATGACAGTCTGTGGAAACCGGGCCAAGGCCAGCCGCCACTATTATCGCAATCGGGAGGTGAAGGTGTGAAACCGCTCGTCGCAATCGCGCTCACTCTTCCGCTTCTGGCGGGATGCCAGCGTGAAAAGACGACCGGACCTTACGAAATTTCGGGACGGCTCGTGGTCTTCAACTATCGTATTGCCCGCGCAACCTTTCTGGTTACGCTCCGCAAGATCGGCCCGGTGGAAGATGGCGCGACCGTCACTGCTGCATTCGACAATCCGGCCCGGGGTGCTCCGGCCATGGTCGACCGGAAAACCTTTCCAAATCAGGACCAGCTCTCGCTTGAGACCGGGTCTTTGCACTGCATAGTCAAGGACAAGCCCTATAACGTCGCCATTCGTGTGACCGCAAAGAATGGAGACCTGTTGCAGACGCTCGCAACCACCGTCGTTTCCAGCCAGGACCAAACCGTGTTGCCAGCGGAGCCGCTCGTTATAGGTCCGCTCTACGATCCGAACCCGAAAGTTTTCAAGCCGGATGGCAGCAGGGATTTCTCGCCTGAGAAAAGCTGCCCGGAAACGTAGTTGCAAACATAAGGGAAAAGGCGGCTCGAAAATGAATTGGCCGTTACGGTGAGGGGGTTACCGTAACGGCCATATCACTACACTCAAAGCGGCAGCCCGGAGAGGGGAATGAGGCTGCCGCTAACATCCGGTATCCAACGGGGGACGGGTCAGAAAACCGGCGACCGACGAACTGTCGATGACCAGAATTTGGCCTTTCAACTGTGGCTATTCAAGGGCACGGAAGATTACAAATCTGTAACAAACGTGTTATCGCGGCGTGATCGATTTTCTTTCGTGGACGGATGTTTCTCCTGACATAGGAGCGGTTTCCTTTATGGCTGCTTTCCTCTAATTCTATCTTATGAAAAAAGGCGATCATCTCTTTCTCGTTGACGGCTCGGGCTATATTTTCCGCGCCTATCATGCCCTGCCACCGCTGACCCGCAAGACGGATGGTCTGCCGGTTGGTGCCGTCTCGGGCTTCTGCAACATGCTGTGGAAGCTCCTGAAGGATGCGCGCAATACTGATGTCGGCGTGGTGCCGACCCATTTCGCTGTTATTTTCGACTATTCGTCGAAGACGTTCCGCAACGAAATCTATCCCGAATACAAGGCCAATCGCACCGCGCCGCCGGAAGATCTCATTCCGCAGTTCGGCCTCATCCGTCAGGCAACGCGTGCGTTCAATCTGCCCTGCATCGAGAAGGAAGGTTTCGAGGCGGACGATCTGATCGCGACCTATGCCCGTGTCGCCGAACAGGCTGGCGGTGATGTTACCATTGTTTCGTCCGATAAGGATCTCATGCAGCTCGTGACGCCAAGCGTGTCGATGTATGACAGCATGAAGGACAAGCAGATTTCGATCCCGGAAGTGATCGAGAAATGGGGCGTTCCGCCGGAAAAAATGATCGACCTGCAATCGCTGACCGGCGACAGCACCGACAATGTTCCGGGCATTCCCGGCATCGGGCCGAAGACGGCGGCGCAATTGCTGGAGGAATTCGGCGACCTCGATACGCTTCTGGCCCGTGCTTCCGAGATCAAGCAGAACAAGCGTCGTGAGAACATTCTGGCCTTTGCCGACCAGACCAAGATTTCGCGCGAGCTGGTTACGCTCAAGACCGATGTGCCGCTGGATGTCGATCTGGACGCTCTGGTTCTCGAACCGCAAAATGGCCCGAAGCTGATCGGCTTCCTCAAGGCCATGGAGTTTACCTCACTGACGCGGCGCGTTGCCGAAGCGACCGATACTGACGCTTCCGCCGTCGAACCTTGCCATGTGGAGACCGACTGGGGCGCGGATGCGCACGGTCCAGATGTCGATGTTCCCGCCAAAACTGACGATGCGGCGACGCAACCAGTCTCGACCTCCACTGTCACTGCCTCGGACCAGGGCTACACGCCGAGGGCGCTTGCAGAAAAGCGGGCGGCCGAAGCAACCGCGCAGACAATTGATACGAGCGCGTATACCTGCATTCGCGACATAGCCACACTGAAACTGTGGCTCGCAGAGGCGGTTGAAATCGGGGTTCTGGCCTTCGATACGGAAACGACGTCGCTCGATCCGATGCAGGCGGAGCTTGTTGGTTTTTCGCTGGCGCTGGCGCCGGGCAGAGCTGCCTATATCCCGCTCCAGCACAAATCCGGTGCGGGTGATCTTCTCGGCGGCGGCATGGTCGAGGGACAAATTCCGCTGGGTGAAGCGCTGGCCGCTTTGAAGGTCGTGCTTGAGGACGCTTCCGTTCTCAAGATCGCGCAGAACATGAAATATGACTGGCTGGTCATGCGCCGCCATGGGATCAATGCGGTGTCGTTCGACGATACGATGCTGATTTCCTATGTGCTGGACGCGGGCACGGGCAGCCATGGCATGGACCCGTTGTCCGAGCGCTGGCTCGGCCATACGCCAATTCCCTACAAGGATGTGGCGGGGAGCGGCAAAAGCGCCGTCAGCTTCGACATGGTCGATCTCGACCGCGCCACGGCTTATGCAGCAGAAGATGCTGACGTGACGTTGCGCCTTTGGCAGGTGCTGAAGCCGCGGCTTGCCGCCGAAGGGCTGATGTCGGTCTATGAACGTCTTGAACGTCCGCTGGTGGATGTTCTGGCACGCATGGAAGAACGCGGCATTGCCGTTGACCGGCAGGTATTGTCGCGCCTTTCCGGCGATCTGGCGCAGGCTGCTGCTGCCTATGAAGACGAGATTTACGAGCTGGCGGGCGAGAGGTTCAATATCGGCTCACCCAAGCAGCTCGGCGACATTCTCTTTGGCAAGATGAGCCTGTCGGGCGCGTCGAAAACCAAGACCGGCCAGTGGTCCACGTCTGCACAGGTGCTGGAAGATCTTGCTGCCGAAGGTCATCCGCTGCCGCGCAAGATCGTTGACTGGCGCCAGCTTACCAAGCTCAAATCCACCTATACGGATGCTTTGCCGGGGTTCATCAACCCGGAGACCAAGCGCGTTCATACGTCCTATGCGATGGCGTCCACCTCGACCGGACGTCTCTCCTCATCCGATCCAAACCTGCAAAATATTCCGGTTCGCACCGCAGAAGGCCGCAAGATCAGGACGGCCTTCATTGCCGAACCCGGCAACAAGCTGGTTTCTGCCGACTACAGCCAGATCGAGCTGCGCGTGCTGGCCCACGTGGCCGATATCGCGCAATTGAAACAGGCCTTTGCTGACGGGATAGACATTCACGCCATGACGGCATCCGAAATGTTCGGCGTGCCGGTTGAAGGCATGCCGTCAGAAGTGCGCCGGCGCGCCAAGGCAATCAATTTCGGCATCATCTACGGCATTTCCGCCTTCGGCCTTGCCAACCAGCTTTCCATCCCGCGTGAGGAAGCAGGGCAATATATCCGCACCTATTTCGAGCGGTTCCCCGGCATCAAGGATTATATGGAAGCCACCAAGGCTTTCGCGCGTGAGCATGGCTACGTCGAAACCATTTTCGGACGCCGCGCCCATTATCCCGATATTCGCGCCTCCAACCCGCAGGTCCGCGCCTTCAACGAACGCGCTGCCATCAATGCGCCGATACAGGGTTCTGCGGCCGACATTATCCGCCGTGCTATGATCCGCATGGAAGATGCACTGGCTGGGCAAAATCTTGCCGCGCGCATGTTGTTGCAAGTGCACGACGAACTGATCTTCGAAGTGCCTGATAATGAGGTCGAAAAGACTATTCCGGTCGTTCGTCACATTATGGAAAATGCGGCAATGCCTGCCGTATCGCTTGCTGTGCCACTGCATGTCGATGCGCGCGCAGCGCATAACTGGGATGAGGCACATTAGAGGGCATTCCGAAAAGTGTGAAACGGTTTTCGGGCCAAATGCGCGTCAAAAAGGACCAGAGCGGCAGTACGATTCAATCGGATCGAATTGCACTCTGAGGTTTGACCGGTTGACCTGAGCGGTCCAACCCTATAGGGAAGCATCAATTCTGTTGCTTCGGTGGTCGTCAGGGGAGTCGTGGACAAGTGGGTTCACGGCCAATGGGTATACGGCTTGAGAAGCTTTTTTCGTGAAAGTGGTTCATGTCTTTGCCCGAAACCATCGCTCCGGCTCTGTCCGGAGCATTAGCCGCTCGCGGTTATAATACACTCACCGCCGTTCAAAATGCCGTTCTGGCACCCGAAACGCTCGATGCCGATCTTCTCGTTTCCGCACAGACCGGATCGGGCAAGACGGTTGCTTTTGGCCTTGCTATGGCCAACACCATCCTCGAAGACGAACTGCGTTTCGGTGATGCCGGTGCGCCGCTTGCCATGATTATCGCGCCGACGCGCGAACTGGCGCTTCAGGTTCGTCGTGAACTGGAATGGCTCTATGCCGATACCGGTGCGCGCATTGCATCCTGCGTTGGCGGTATGGATATCCGCACTGAGCGTCGTGCGCTGGAACGTGGCGCCCACATCGTTGTCGGTACGCCGGGACGTCTGCGCGACCATATCACCCGCGATGCTCTCGACATGTCGGAACTGCGTGCCGTTGTTCTCGATGAAGCTGACGAAATGCTCGACATGGGCTTCCGCGAGGACCTCGAATTCATCCTCGGCGAAGCGCCGGAAGACCGCCGCACGCTGATGTTCTCGGCAACCGTGCCGAAGCCGATTGCCCAGCTTGCCAAGCGATTTCAGAACGACGCGCTTCGTCTCACCGTTCAGAGCGAAACCAGCCAGCACGCCGACATCGACTATGTCGCCATGCCGGTGCCGCCGCATGAGCGCGACCACGCGATCATCAATACGCTGCTCTATTACGATTCCCAGAACTCGATCATTTTCTGCTCGACCCGCGAAGCGGTGAAGCACATGGCAAGCCGGCTTTCCAATCGCGGTTTCGCTGTGGTTGCACTGTCTGGCGAATTGAGCCAGGCGGAACGCAATAACGCGCTTCAGGCAATGCGCGATGGGCGCGCCCGCGTCTGCGTGGCGACCGACGTTGCCGCACGTGGTATCGATCTGCCCAATCTCGATCTCGTTATTCACGCCGATCTTCCGAACAATCCCGAAACGATGCTGCACCGTTCGGGTCGTACGGGTCGTGCAGGTCGCAAAGGCACCTGTGTGCTGGTCGTACCGTTCTCGCGTCGCCGCACTGCAGAGCGCCTTCTGCACATGGCAAAGCTCGATGCGCAGACGGTTCCGGCACCAAGCATTGCTGCTGTTCAGGCAAAGACCAATGAGCGCATTTTGAATGCGGAAGTCTTCAATCAGCCGGTTGAAGAAGAATATCAGGATCTCCTGAAGGCGCTGACCGAGCGTTATACGCCGGAACAGATTGCAAGCGCTTTCCTCAATCGCGAAGTGGCTTCCTACCCGGCAGCGGAAGAAGTCTCGGATGCTCCGGTGCATCCGGTTGGTGGCAAGAAGCCCCGGGATCGTTTTGAAAAAGGTGAGCGCTCTGATCGCGGCGACCGCTTCGAACGCGGCGAGCGTCGTGAGCGTGGCGAGCCGGGCGAACGTTTTGACCGTAATGCACATTTCGACGGCGTGTGGTTCTCGGTTTCTGCCGGTCGCAAGCATCGCGCCGATCCGAAGTGGCTGCTGCCGCTCATCTGCAAGGCGGGCGATGTTTCCAAGCGCGACGTCGGTTCGATCAAGATTTTCGACAATGAAACCCGCTTTGAAATCACTGCGTCCAAAGCTGATGAGTTCCGCCGTTCGGTCGAAGAACGCGGCACCGGTGAAAAGGGTCTCGTTATCCGCACTGCCGTTGCAGGTGCAGGCGGTGACGCTGCCCCGCGCGAAGGCAAGGGTGGCTTCAAACCACGTGGTGACAAGTTCAAGGAAGGTGGCTTCCGCGACGGCTACAAGAGCGATGGCTATAAAGGCGACCGCTCGAAGGGCGACAAGTGGGACAAGCCGCGTGATTCATCCCGCGGAGACGACTTCAAGAAGGGCGGTAAAAAGCCCGAAGGCGGCGGTTACAGCAAGAAGCGTCGTGGCGAGTAATAATCAGAAACGAAAAAGCAACGGTGTTAGGCGTCAAGCACCGTTGCGTTTGCGTCTCGCATTCTAGCATTTAGGATGATGATCATTTTACGCATGACGGCGACAAGTGCGACCTTTCCGGGCTTTCCTTGCTGCTTGAGACGCGTGAAGAAT